>OHAE01000002.1_pt1 | contig 247667 bp, 170 predicted proteins | sample 1577061 | NCBI WGS metagenome assembly OHAE01 (sample SAMEA3541535, study PRJEB24748) | human gut metagenome | biome: human gut; feature: human-associated habitat; material: faeces | place: China | collected 2012
AATCAATTATAGAAACAAGTAGTTAACTGTCCAACTTTTGGGGTGCAGTTCATTTGTTGAGAATCGATACCTGAGAACTGAAAGCTTAAAATGAGAGAATGCAAAATTCTTAATTCTTAACTATAAATTTGTAAGTAAAAAAAGTGCCTTCACCATAACCATTTAACACTCAACCATAAAGTAGTAAAAAGTGATAAGGTGAAGACAGTTTAAGTCTAATTGAAAATATGCACAAAAACGTGAATATACGCTTATGGATACAAAGCCGGTCGCGCTCTTACAATATAAATTATATTAAAAAACCGCTTTTCTGCACTTTTTTATATAAGTTTGCCTGCATATAATATATAAGCCATCATGAAAAAGATACAAATATACATATTCCTTACAGCTTTAGTCTGTATATCCGGCGTTTTCAGTGCTTGCGAAGATGAAGATAATAACTCCCCGAAGACACCGGACAGTACGGAAGAATGGATCACCAACTTTTTAAAAACGGAATACCTTTGGAGTGATGAGGTCGCAAGTAAAACTCCGGATAACAGTTCACCGGAAAATCTATTTTATTCTCTCCTATCACTGAAAGACGGAAAAACCAAAAACGGATCTCACTATTATTACTCCTATATTGAGAATAACTCTACAACAAAAAGTATCAACGAAGAATCTACCTACGGATTTGAATTCGTTCTTTATAACATCGTTGATAATGCCGAACAATCGTTAGGCTATTATTATGCACGGGTTCTTTATACCTTACCGGAAAGTCCTGCCGATAGTGCCGGGCTAAAACGTGGAGACTGGATCACTAAAATAGCCAAACAAGAAATAACAAGCAATAATTATAAAGAATTAATGGGAGGAGCTGCAACAAAACTATCCATACTAAAAAATATGGCAATCGGACAGCGAGAAGAAGAAGTTGCCATCAAAGCCTCCATCCCAATGGATGAAAACCCATTATTGCTGGATACGATATTAAATGTAAATAATAAGAATGTAGGATATCTCGTTTATAATCATTTTAAGACAGGCAAAGGAGAAAACACCAGTGACCAAACATACGATAACGAAATGATTGAGATATTCAAAAAATTCAAGAACGAAAAGGTAAGTGAATTTGTTCTTGATTTACGTTACAACGGAGGCGGATATCTCAGTTCGGCACAGTTACTTGCGGGATTCCTTGTCCCCGAGAATAATAAGGATGGCATATTTTGCTATTTAGAGGATAACAAAGGGAAGAAAGAGGCTTATAAATTTAGAAATACAAATTATAATCTTGGACTTTCACGAGTGTTCATTCTTGTCAGCAACCAAACTGCTTCTGCCTCGGAAGCTATCATCAATGGTTTGAAACCTTATATGGATGTAATTCTAATTGGAAACACTACAGAAGGAAAGAATGTAGGCTCCATTCATGAGACACACAATGAATGGGCTATACAACCTATTGTCTCACGCATATACAATAAAGATAATTCTACTGATTATGAAAACGGATTCACACCTGAAGATAAATTCTTCTGCAATGAATTAAATTCCAGTGAAAACAACGCTTTGCGTCCGTTAGGTGACCAACGGGAATATATGCTTTCCAAAGCTTTAGATGTAATAAAAGGTGATGCCCCTAAGAAAGCCCTTGCAAGCAGAAGTACAATCCAAAGGATGAAAATTGAATACAATTCAATAGAACGGAAGCAGGAGAATGCAGTTCTAATTAGATAAGAAAACACTCCGGACTATTTCATTAACACAAAACTGCAAAGAACTATTTATATCAAAGAACAACAATACAATTGCTATTATCAATAATATAATTATGAATTCGGGAATTCATAATTCATGCAGTTGTATTTCCTTAATCTATTCCATAGCTTTGAGCCAACGAATTCGTTTTTGTTGAACTTTAAAACAAAAAAGCTATGAAATTAAAAAATTTACTTTTTATTATTTGTTCTTGTTGTTATATAACATTAATAGCAAAAGATAACATTGGGACCAAATTACATAAAATTGAGACTCCTAAATTACTAAAGGACCAGTTTGGGAAACCAACTTCATCGGCTTTCCGTATACATGACAATGTTAAATCAGAAACACAGCAAATAGCTAGCCATTGGCACAATATAGCTAAATTTAAAGCTCAAGCAAAAGTCGAAAACTCCATGATGCGTTTGGATAGTATCATTAAAATTAATCCTGATGGTTCAAAATATCAACGACAATGCTTTACCTTTAATGAACAGAATATTATTACTCAACAACTCAATTCTTATTGGAATGCTCAAACGAATTCATGGGACACAGCTGAAAAATATAATTACGAATGGGATGAAGATGGTTATGTTCTAATGCAGTCATTAGAAGCTTATGGAAGTGGAGAACGTTATGAATTTACTTACAACGACCAAAAACTGGGTATTAGCCAAATATATTCTACATTATCAAATGGAGAATGGATAAAAGTCACCAAAGGAGAATATCAATATGATGATAAAGGAAATATGATTGATGAAATGATTTATGTATGGGATGATACAGAATGGATAAAAGCAACGCATAATACCGCAACATGGGATGACCAAAAGCGACAAACAAGTATTGTATCAATGATATGGAATGGAAGGGAGTGGATTGGTGATATCAAACAAGATTATACATACTATACCACGGATCAACTTTCTTATAAAGGAATGTGGATGTGGTTAACTGAAACGAAGGAATGGCAACTTGTACAAATGTTTTTCCAAGAATTTAATCAAGCTGGACAATGTACTGCCCAAAAGATGAGATTCTGGAATAACGACCGACAAGATTGGAGTGGAGAATATCCATCTTGGGGATCAAGCGGAGGAAAATGTATTACTTATGATGCGACTATCACTTATGATAAACTTGGTCGTAAAATTCTGCAACAACATAAAGAATGTTATAATGATAGCACAGAATGGTTCCTTGCCAGTGAAATGATTACCGAATGGAAAGATGGATTGGAAAATGGTGATTACGAAAGTGAAATGAATGCATATCTTTATAATTATGACTCTAAAGATAAAATTTGGAATCAACGAGAATATGAACATTACAATGTTGAGGGATTACAAATTTGGCGATTACAACAATTACAAAACTCAGACGGTACAGAAATGAATGACTATTTTGAAGAGAAATATCGTTACGATGAACGCGGTAATCTCACTTATAGTGCTGTGTGGGATTGGGTTGATGGTATACGTACACCAACTATTGAAGAAAACCATACATATGATACTGATAATAATATTGTCGAATCCTACTACCGTAGTAGCAATAACGGCATCATTATAATTAGTAATCCTCAAAAAGCTGCAGGATACGAAACACAAGATGATGAAGGATGGGTAAATACCTCTCATTTTATTTACAAGTATGAAAATGGCCACCGTATTTCTAAAATGGGTTACAGATGGAACGGTACAGCCTGGGGAACAAATAATGGACAATCTGTAGAATATGACTGGAATACTCCTGTTGATGAATTAATTACTGCAATCGGTTATGGAGATCCTTATAAAATAGATTTTGTTCATGACTATACAACAGACGGAACAGAAGGGTGGCTTACTAGTACTTCTACCTACTATTATAGTGAACAAACCACCGATATCCAACAAACAAAATCCGGTAATATTGTTTTCGCCAACAACATACTGACAATAACCGGAGGTAATGACATTGAAAATCATATTTATGACATTACAGGTAAACAAGTATATCAAGGAAATAATTCAGAAGAAAACCTAAATCTTTTGAGTCAGGGCATCTATCTTGTAAGAAGCATTATTGACAGTAAGATGTTTACACTCAAAATTATTATTAAATAGTGGTTCTTAATACGTATCATCCCGGTTACTATTCTTCTTATAAAGGAAAAAGTAGCCGGGATTCTTATTTTTATCATTGACCAACCAAAAACGACAGACTTTTTATCAGAAAATATGATTCGATTTCTCTTCTAATCTTTGTTAGGTCAAAATATTTTCCATAACTTGCAAACATTAATTGATGTATTGTAAGATACACAATATCCAATACTGTTAGCTTTAGGAAAATGAAAAATATTATTTTAGTAATAATTATCACATTACACAATATTACAACAGTATATGCAGAAAAGAAATTTGACTATGAATCTCTTTCCCGGTATTCTATTGATGAACTTTTCCAATATGCAAACCAATATCTAGAACATAATGATAATGACACGGCAATGGCTTATTTTCTATACGTTATCGGAGGATATGAGTTCGATAAAATCGGGATACACAATATATTTGCGCCCGCTCACATATAGCCGTCGGAAGTATCTACTACAAACAAGGTTACTATTCCAAAGCATTCGATTCATACACCAATGCTATTAAAATCAGCGAAGAAAATAATTTCATAGATATACTGCCACAGATATATAATAATCTTGGAAGTATATATTGCACATGGCAGGATTACACACAAGGACTATTTTACTATCAAAAGGCACTTGAATATACAAGTCTTCAACAGCAAGAGAAACTCTATCAAAAGATTCTAATTAATATTATTGGTGTGTATTGCGAGAAAAAAGAAACAAAAGCAGCACGCAGTTATTATAATCGATTATATCAATTTTATGATCAAGACACGTTAACAAATTATTTCTGTTTACTCAACAAAGATCTGATACTAATTACAGAAGGAAGAGAAAAAGAAGCAGTAAAATACATTCATCAAACCTGTGAATACGCAGAATTAAACCAATTAGGTTCAGGTTATCTTAGCTCTGCTTATGTTACCCTTGCACAATTATATGAAAAAATATACCCCGATTCCGCTTTATACTATTATAGAAAAGCATTAGCCGATGATCTGCCTCCATATATGCAACGTAATCTACTAAAACAGTTATCCAGACTCTACAGAAAGAAAGATAAACAAAAAGCTATTTATTATACAAATCGTTACTTACTTTTATCTGATTCCCTCTTTGACGAGAATGAAATAAACCGTATGAAAGGTTCCCAATTCATTTATGAATCGGAAAAGAACTTCCAAGAGATAAAGGAACTAAATAAAGAAAAACTAGAACAGAAACAACAAATCAAGGCACAACGTACTGTTATGTTAATAAGCGTCATCATATTCGCTATTTTTTCCATAATGTTTATCCTGCTGGTAATCCAGAAAAAGAAACTAAGTCAGGCATACAAAGATCTTTTCTTACGAAGCAATGCAATATTGGCAAAAGATAAGGAAAATCAACAGATACGTAAAGGATTGGAAAATATCATTCTGAATCTGAAGAAACAGCTCTCCGATTTTTCAGAAACAGGTTCTGTCTCCTCTCAAAATGTCGAATCACATTACACCCAGCCAGATCAGGATTCTTATAAACAGCAATCTGCAGATAAATTGACCGATAAACAAAAGGAGCATATCCTCTCTGCTGTCAATCAAGTTATAAATAATACAGAAGCTATATATGATTGCGATTTCAACATCGAATTATTAGCCGATATGACCGGATATAATTCTAAATATTTGTCTAAAGTCATCAACGATACATATCAATGTAATTTCCGTACATTCATTAATGAGTATAGAATAAAAGAAGCCCAAAAACGATTACTCAATACCAAAGAATATGGTAATTACACAATTAATGCCATTGCTCAAAGTGTGGGGTATAAATCACATGCTAATTTTATTCTCTTATTCAAAAAACATGTAGGAATATCTCCGTCTGCTTATCAGAAAATGGCTAAAGAGTATGATTCAGGAAACCTCTTGTTCCATTCTATGGATTAATGTATAAATATAAGGTAGTCATAGAAATTTGATAAAAGAATGAAAATTGAATACAATTCAATAGAACGGAAGCAAGAGAATGCACTTCTCATTAGATAGAAGCTTAACAAAATACCATTCTTTTTAACTCAACACTTTTCATTTCCAGCTGTTTTAATATCCATCGAACTTAAACAGCTTAATATATGGAATGGATTATAGATTTATTACGAAGTCATTCGGAACTGGCTATCTTTCTGACAATAGCACTCGGGTTCTGGATCGGACGGTTTAAAATAGGACAATTCAGTCTGGGTACTGTCACCAGTGTATTGTTAGTAGGAGTTCTTGTCGGGCAACTCGATATAAAAGTCGATGAACCTGTAAAGTCCGTATTTTTCTTACTTTTTCTTTTTGCTATTGGGTATAAAGTAGGACCGCAATTCTTCCGTGGGCTGAAAAAGGATGGACTTCCACAAATGGGATTTGCTGTTCTTATGTGTATTTCCTGCTTATTGGTGCCTTGGATACTGGCAAAAATTATGGGATACAATCCCGGAGAAGCAGCTGGATTATTGGCCGGTTCGCAAACCATTTCCGCCGTAATCGGAGTAGCAGGAGACACAATCAATAGTTTAAATATCAGTGATACAGAGAAAGTCAACTATAACAACATCATTCCCGTAGCCTATGCAGTGACATATATCTTCGGAACTGCAGGTTCGGCATGGATACTTGCATCCATCGGCCCCAAAATGCTGGGAGGATTGAAGAAAGTAAAAGCGGCATGCAAAGAGTTGGAGGCAAAGATGGGTAACACAGAAGATGAACAGCCGGGATTCATTAACGCTTTTCGTCCGGTAGTATTCCGAGCCTACAAGATAGAAAATGAATGGTTTGGAAATGGAAAAACGGTAGATGAATTGGAAAGTTACTTCGATGCCAATGACAAACGGCTCTTTGTTGAACGTATTCGCCATAAAGGAAACATTATCAACGATATTAATCCCTCCATTATACTACAACGAGACGATGAAGTAGTGCTCAGTGGAAGACGTGAATATGCCATCGGAGAAGAGAACTGGATCGGCGAAGAAGTCTTTGACCCTGAATTACTAAATTTCCCGGCAGAAGTTCTTCCTGTCATGATTAATCATAAAAGCTATTCAGGAAAAGCTCTATGTGTGATACGTAAAGAAAAGTTCATGCATGGCGTAAGTGTACGAACTATCAAACGTGCCGGTATATCTATTCCGGTATTCCCTCAGACGATTGTAGATCAAGGTGATACATTGGAACTGGTAGGTACGAAAAAAGAAGTGGAACTGGCTGCAAAAGAATTAGGTTACGCAGACCGTCCCACCAATGCAACAGACATGATATTTGTTGGTCTCGGCATATTTCTCGGAGGTATTTTCGGTGCATTAGCCATCCATGTAGGCGGTGTACCGATCAGCCTTAGCACAAGCGGGGGAGCACTGATTGCAGGATTAGTATTCGGATGGGTACGCTCAAAACGTCCTACTTTCGGTTATATACCCGAACCATCACTTTGGGTATTGAACAATGTAGGATTGAACATGTTCATCGCAGTTGTAGGCATTGCCGCAGGACCTAGCTTCATTGCCGGTTTCGAGCAAGTAGGCTGGAGTCTTTTCATTGTAGGAGCCATTGCAACCACGATTCCGCTTATTATAGGACTATTATTAGGTAGATACGTATTCAAATTTCACCCGGCATTGATATTGGGATGTACGGCAGGTGCCCGTACTACTACCGCCGCCTTAGGCGCAGTGCAAGATGCGGTGGAAAGCGAGACTCCTGCTTTAGGATATACAGTAACTTATGCTGTGGGCAATACATTACTTATCATTTGGGGAGTAGTCATCGTACTATTAACCTGATGAAATATTACAAAGAAATTATAACCTAAAACCAACTTTAATTATGAAAGAATTAATAAACAAGACTCCGGGCGTTGCCATTGAAAAAGAGATGGAGAAAGTCAGCCCTTTCGAGCTCAAAAACAGATTGATAGAACTTGCTGACGAAAGTATAAAAAAGATTGCCCACACCATGCTTAACGCAGGAAGAGGTAATCCTAACTGGATAGCGACATTACCGCGCGAAGCATTTTTTACATTAGGTAAATTTGGAATTGAGGAGTGTCGCCGTGTCATGGAACTTCCGGAAGGTATTGCCGGAATTCCTCAAAAAGCCGGCATAGCGCAGCGGTTCGAACAATTCTTGATAGATAATGCAGATGCTCCGGGAATTGAATTACTGAAACAGACTTACAACTATATGCTCATGGAACACGCTGTCGCTCCTAACGAGCTAGTTCATGAATGGGCGGAAAGTGTTGTCGGAGACCAGTATCCCGTGCCCGACCGTATCTTAAAGTACACGGAAACAATTGTGCAGGACTACCTGAATCAGGAAATGTGCGATAACAATCCTCCGGAAGGCAAATTTGATCTGTTTGCCACCGAAGGCGGAACCGCAGCGATGTGTTATATCTTCGACTCACTGCAAGAAAACTATTTATTGAACAAAGGTGACAGTATTGCCTTAATGGTTCCCGTATTCACTCCTTATATCGAAATTCCGGAGCTCGACCGTTATGATTTTGATGTTATCAAAATACGTGCCAACCAAATGACTCCCGACGGATTACACACATGGCAATACAGCGATAAAGACATAGTAAAGCTCCGCAATCCGAAAATAAAAGCCCTATTTGTTGTCAACCCCAGTAATCCGCCCAGCTACACGTTAGCCAAAGAAACAGTAGAACGAATTGTAGATGTCGTCAAGAACTACAATCCTAACTTAATGATTATTACAGATGACGTATATGGAACATTTGTTCCGGGATTCCGTTCTCTGATGGCCGAATTGCCCGACAACACTTTATGCGTTTACTCGTTCTCCAAATATTTCGGAGCTACAGGATGGCGCTTGGCCGTTATCGCATTACACGAGAATAATATTTATGACAAAATGATTGCCGGATTGTCACGTAAACGTAAAGCTGATCTGAATAAACGATACGGCAGTCTATCTATTAATCCTGAAAATCTCAAATTTATAGACCGGATGGTGGCCGACAGCCGTCAGGTTGCCTTAAACCATACTGCCGGATTGTCCCTGCCACAACAAATGCAGATGAGTTTGATGGCAGCATTCGCCTTATTAGATAAAGAGAATAACTATAAGCACAAGATGTGGAAGATAATTAAGAATCGTTTGAAAGCTCTTTGGGATAATACAGGATTTACCCTTATAGAAGACCCGCTTCGTGCCGGATATTATTCGGAAATAGATATGTTGGTATGGGCCAAGAAATTCTACGGAGACGCATTTGTAGAATATCTGAAAAAGAATTATAATCCTTTGGATATTGTGTTCCGTTTGGCCAAAGAGACATCACTGGTCGTATTGAACGGAGGAGGATTCGATGGACCGGAATGGTCTGTTCGTGTATCATTAGCCAACCTCAACGAAAATGATTATGTAAAGATAGGACAAGCCATCAAGCAGGTATTGACAGAGTATGCGACCCTTTGGAAAACTAAGAAATAACACAGACTAACTAAACTGACTAAAGCCGGAGAGCATTGATTTTCAATGAATACTCCGGCTTTTTTATTTGTATTTTGTTACAAAGAGCAAACAAAATTTAATCACAAGCCACATTCCGAACAAAGGCATCCTATTTGTTGTTAACCGGATAAAATAACTAAATAAATCAATAAAAGAAAACCATTATGAAAAAGGTATTATTTATTGTAGGATTACTGATGTTTGCATTATTGGGAAACATGCAAGCTCAAACGGTAAAAAAAGATATAGATAAGGCAGCACGCAAAGCGGAAAAAGAAGCCAAGAAGTTGGAAGAAAAAATGCAGAATGAGATATTATTCAAGGAAGCCGAAAAAGCGTTGCAAAACCAAGCATTTGTTTTGGAAGCCGACCGGGTAATCTTCAAGCGTGGACGTTCGGAGTTTGTAAATTCAAACATGAATTTTATCTCATTGAGCGATGACAGAGCAACCGTACAAATTGCATTCAATGGTCCGTTCTCCGGTCCTAACGGTCTGGGTGGAGTAACCGTGGATGGTACGGCAAGCAATATCAAAATGAGTAAAGACAAACGTGGGAATATCAACTTCTCCATGGATGTACACGGCATCGGGGTTTCTGCTCAAGTATTTATTCAACTCACTAATGACAATAATGACGCATCCGTCACGGTTAGTCCGAACTTTAATTCAAACCGTATCACACTTACGGGAAAACTATTGCCGGTAGAGAAATCGAATATCTTTAAAGGACGTTCGATATAATTTCAGAATGAGGAAATCATAATTCAGAATTTATTCTCTACTTTTGCCTCATAATACAATCGAGAATATGAGGGATTATATCATAGCGGATAATCAGGACATCACCAAGGCGGGAATGTTATTCATGCTTAGCGGGATTAAAGGTATCGGTCCCATCACTGAAGCGGAAAACAAATCCGAATTGATAAAAGCACTTAAAGAAAAGTCGGAAGCGGTAGTAATCATTGATTATACTCTCTTCGACTTTTCCGGCATTGAGGAATTGATTATACTGAAAGAGCGTTTCCCTAAAGTAAGCTGGTTACTGTTTTCAGACGATTTAAGCGAGGATTTTTTACGACACATTTTGCTTGGCAGTCTCTCATTCAGTGTTGTCATGAAAGACTGCTCCAAAGAAGAGATACTTACTGCATTACAGTGTATTCTGCACCATAACCGATTTATATGTAATCATGTAGGAAACCTGCTCTTAAATGGTAAACGCAATATCACTATTCAAGATCATACGCTAACGAATACGGAAAAAGAAATTCTCAAAGAAATAGCTCTAGGTAAGACTACCAAAGAAATAGCATCCGAACGCAATCTTAGTTTCCATACCATAAACACACACCGAAAAAATATTTTCCGTAAGCTGGAAGTCAATAATGTGCATGAAGCCACAAAATACGCAATGAGAGCCGGAATTGTAAATTTAGCAGAATATTATATCTAATGAACATAGCAACATTAATATCCGGAGGTGTAGACAGCTCCGTTGTAGTCCATCTCCTAAAAGAGTCAGGTTATACACCTACCTTATTTTATATAAAGATTGGTGCAGATGAAGAAGAAGGATTAAATTGTACTTCGGAAGAAGATATTGAAATGGCTACACTCGTAGCCCGCAAATATGGCTGTCCTTTGGAAATCATCGATTTACACCGTGAATATTGGGATAGTGTGGTGGCATACACTATTGATAAAGTGCGTCGTGGACTGACGCCTAATCCCGACGTGATGTGCAACAAACTAATCAAATTCGGATGTTTCGAACAAAAATGCGGCAACGGTTTCGATAGAACAGCGACCGGACATTATGCTACAACTACCGAAACAGGTGGAAAGACATGGTTATCTACCGCTAAAGATCCGGTAAAGGACCAAACCGACTTCCTGGCACAAATAGATTACTTACAGGTATCCAAACTGATGTTTCCTATCGGCCATCTTATGAAAAGTGAAGTCAGAGCCATTGCTGAAAGTACAGGCATAGCCACAGCAAAAAGAAAAGACAGTCAAGGTATCTGTTTTCTGGGAAAGATCAACTATAACGATTTCATACGCCGCTATCTCGGCGAGAAAGAAGGAGACGTTATTGAGCAGGAAACAGGTAAGAAGATTGGTCGCCATAAAGGATTTTGGTTTCATACCATCGGACAACGTCACGGATTAGGCTTTGGCGGAGGTCCATGGTATGTCATTAAAAAGGATATAAACGAGAATATCATCTACGTATCAAAAGGATTTGATGCCGAAGCACAATACGGCAATCATTTCACAATACATGATTTTCACTTTATTACGGACAATCCTTGGAATGAGACATCACACCCCATTGATATAACTTTCAAAATAAGACACACCCCGGAGTTTACTCACGGAAAGCTATACAAAGAGAATGGCGTTTACAAAATTGAATCTTCCAAGCCCTTACAAGGAATAGCTGCCGGACAATTCGGAGTGATTTACGATGCGGAACACCGATTATGTATCGGAAGTGGAGAAATACAATAATTCTTATCAAACAATCCAAATATATTGCGCTTTCAGTCCTCGTATATTTCCAAAGGAAGAATAATGCCGGATAATCTTTCTAAGATTTATCTGGCAGGTAAAGTAAACCAGAATGTTGTCCCTACTCCTTCTTCAGATTCAACACCGATACTACCACCCAACTTTTCAACAATTGTCTTACAAATAGAAAGTCCGAGGCCTGTTCCGGGAACGCAGGCATCTAATTTCACAAAACGATCAAAGATTAAAAGTTGTTGGTCTTTAGGGATACCACGTCCGCTATCCGATACATAGAAATAAAGATTATCATTGTCTTTCATTTTATACCCGAAACTGATATGCCCTTTGTCTGTAAACTTAATGGCATTGGTTATCAGATTCAGGATTAACTGCATGAAGCGATTACGATCCGTATGGAAAACATACTCAGGCAATCCCCCCACAAACTCCAGTTGTACATCATCACTCTTCAAACGAAGACGAGCCGTTTGCTCAATTTCCGCCATTATTTGATTTAGTTCCACATCTTCAAAATGAAACTCGATCACACTGGCTTCAATCTTGGATAAGTCTAATATATCATTGATTAATTGCAGCAATAATTCACTATTGTTATTGATAATCTTTATATACTCACGCTTGCAAGACTCATCCTCCTCTTCAGGCAACAGGTTGGAAAAACCAACAATCGCATTCAATGGTGTACGTATTTCATGACTCATATTAGCAAGAAACGCAGATTTCAGTTTGTTGGAAGCCTCAGCTTTTTCTTTTGCCTGAATCAGTTCAAACTCCATTTTTTTGCGTTCATCTATATCCATAGACGCCCCAACTACCATTTCCGGAGTACCTTTTTCATCCCATTCTCCAACTAATGCAAATGTGGCAACCCAAATATACTTTTCCGTTTCACGCTCAAACATCCGATATTCATGGTATAGCTCCTCTATCTCACCTTTCAGCAAAGCATCATATTTCATCTTTACCGCTTCAACATCTTCTGGATGTATCCATGTCCAATATTCCGCAAGTGCAACATCTTCCCTATTCGTTACCTCTATCACTTGTGTTTTTAAATCAATAGAACAAGAGTATAATTTGGCAGCTTTCAGAACTAATTCATATTTCTTATTCAACAATTTCAGATCCAAACGATTCTTATAAATCTCTGTCAAATCTATTGCCGTACTAATCAATCTTTGCTTATTTTCCTGATTATTAATTATCTTTTTTACAATCTGCAAATAAATATTTCCCTGTTCTCTTTCATAACATTTTACCGATTCAACAGCTTTTCCCGTACAAGCAACTTCCGTATCCAGAACCTGCAGATCATGAGCCATGACACGATCCTTATAGAAATTATAGTTCTGTCCACGAACTTCTGACGAGTCATACTGTAATACCTCCGTAGCTTTCTTATTCCAGAAAGTATATCTAAAACTATTATCTATACTTTTTACCGTCACTGCTATCGGTAATTCATTTAGCAAAGACTCGAAATAGTTACGGTTTTTCATTTCTATTTTTCTTGACTTTGACAACATATGAATATAAAGCAAAAGTCCAGAAACAATAAAAGCCAAGATAATCAATGTAAACCAAATCTTTTCATGATATAACTCATAGAAAGAAACCGGTGCATTGAAATATACGGCATCAGAAGGGTATAATGCCGGATCTATCTTATGAAATATCAGATTAGGATAACTGAGAAAAGAAGAATCCCGTCCTATTATCTGACGTTGCTCAATATCCCGGGCAGGTGTTCCTGATAAGATTTCATCAAGTGTTTGCACAATGGTACTACCAAATACCGCTGTAGAGACATAATGTCCTCCTGCAAATTTATTACGCGGAAGATCCTGAGGGGTAAGAAGAAATAAAGGTGAATCGGAGAAATCATTTATTATCTCCTGTATATGGTCAAACAAATAAGAACTGTCATCCTTTGTCTGTGTATTGAACCATGAATAATAAATAATTCCTGTTTTCTTATCATATTCCTTCAGTAGAGTCAATAATTCCTGAGTAGATAAATCTTTGGAACATAAACTGGCATAGGCAAAATCAGGATAAAATTTCCTCATTATGGAATCCATTTCAGAACGAACCCTTGAGCTTACATACCGTTCATCCGTTATTAAAGCTACCTGATTCATTTCCGGCAACAAATTCTTCATCAATTCAATCGTTTCACGAATAAAATAAGGTTGTCTAAGAGTGGTTACATTGTATCCCCTACACCACTCTTTTATAGGCACAGTATCGTCAATCCCTATAGGTTTTCCCGAATAAATAATATCTAAAGTAGCAGGAATCCTATCACATGAATTTACAACAAGAACAGGAACATCCTTCCATACATCATCAAAAAGCACACGACATATCATCCAACCTGGTTCACCTATGAAGACAACAGCAGAAGGAGGATATGTATATTTTAACCGAAAGCCCTCCAATAGTTTATCAACCTGTTCTTGCTGCCTGATTACAGGGACAGAGAGAGACTCAGCCCTCACCATCATATTTTGCTTCGTAAAATGGTTATGAATCTCCCAGTATATATCTTTCGTCCACGGCAAATTAAAATTAAGGGAATTGAATACTAAAACATACTCACCTTCCTCATTAGCAGGTGTATTCGCATAAACAACAAATGGGAAAAGGCAAACAAGTAACAACAAGCATCTTCTTGTCGTCCTGTTTACTAAAGAAAACGTGCATTTCATTCTAACCTATTATAGTAAAAACATGATTTGCCAAAGATAAAGAATAATTCATTAATTACGCCACGATATGTAAAAAAACGCCACATTCCACATATATAATAAATAGATGCGGAATGAGAATTATTTTAAATAACTTCCAATGCCCGGCTTATATCATTCTTAATATCTTCTATATTTTCAATACCGACAGACAGGCGTAGAAGTCCCGGAATAGCTCCGGAAGCTATTTTATCGACATCCGATAACTGTTCATGTGTTGTTGTTGCAGGATGAATAATCAAAGTCTTCGCATCTCCTACATTTGCCAGATGACTAATTAATTTCAGGTTATTAATCAGCTTATCCGCCCGTTCGGAATCTCCTTTTACCTTGAAAGAAAGTACACCGCCAAATCCGTTTTTCAAATACTTCTTTGCCAATGCGTGATACGGACTGCTTTCCAATCCCGGATAATTCACATATTCTATTTCCGGATGCGTTTCAAGCCACTTTGCCAATTCTAAAGCATTATATACATGACGTTCCATCCGCAAAGAAAGAGACTCCAATCCCTGAAGCAACAGGAAAGAATTGAAAGGAGAAATCGTGTTACCCCAATCACGTAACCCTTCAACGCGGGCACGAATTGTAAAAGCTATATTTCCAAATGGTCCGTCTGTCCCGAATACATCCCAAAATACCAGTCCATGGTAACTATCACTAGGTTCGGTAAAAGCACGAAACTTTCCATTCCCCCAATTAAACTTACCGCTATCTACGATTACTCCTCCCAATGATGTACCATGACCGCCTATCCATTTTGTCGCACTCTCCACCACAACACTAGCTCCATGCTCCAAAGGACGAAACAGATAACCGCCCGCACCGAATGTATTATCTACAATCAAAGGAATATCATAACGTTCGGCAACTGCTGCTATCGCCTCAAAATCAGGAACATTCAATCCCGGATTACCAATTGCCTCCAAGTAAATCAGTTTGGTATGTTCATCAATCAACTTCTCAAACTCTTCCGGAGTATCTTTCGGAGTAAAACGTGCCTCCACACCCAAACGTTTAAACTGGCTTTTAAACTGGTTGTAAGTACCTCCGTAAAGATGGGAAGTAGAAACGAAATTATCCCCCGCTTCCAATATATTATTTAACGCGATAAACTGGGCCGACTGCCCTGATGATGTAGCCAAAGCAGATTTTCCCCCTTCCAAAGCTGCAATACGTTTCTCAAATACATCTGTCGTGGGATTCATCAGACGGGTATAAATATTTCCAAACTTCTTCAGCCCAAATAAATCCGCACCGTCTTTTGCATCTTCAAAAACATAAGAGCTTGTCTGGTAAATAGGTACTGCCCGCGAATGAGTAGTTCCATCCACTTCCTGCCCCGCATGTACCTGTAATGTCTCAAATTTAAATTCTTTCGTTTCCATTGTTATCTGTATTTTGATTGTCAATTCCGATTATAAAGGATATTCGTCAAAGGCATAGAGCAAGGTAGACAAATATCTTTCTCCCGTATCCGGCAATAATGCGACAATATTCTTACCTGCATTTTCCGGACGGCGAGCCAATTCCATAGCTGCAAAAACAGCAGCTCCCGATGAAATACCTACTAAAAGTCCTTCCTGTTGCGCCAAATCTCTCCCCGTACGTATCGCATCATCATTCTCCACCTGTATAATTTCGTCTACTACATTGGCATCATAAATAACGGGAACAAATCCGGCTCCTATGCCTTGTATTTTGTGCGCGCCCGCTTTTCCGCCTGAAAGTACCGGAGAATCCGATGGTTCCACTGCCACGACTTTCACTTCCGGGTTATGTTTCTTTAATGTTCCTCCCACACCGGTTATCGTTCCTCCTGTTCCGACTCCCGCTACAAATATATCAACTTTTCCATCCGTATCCCTCCAAATTTCTTCTCCTGTCGTATGTCTGTGTATTTCCGGATTGGCAGGATTCTCGAACTGTTGAAGAATCACCGCATCGGGTGTCTCCTTTTTCAATTCTTCAGCTTTAGCTATTGCGCCTTTCATTCCTTCCACACCCGGAGTAAGCACGATTATAGCTCCCAAAGCCTTCAATAAATTGCGCCTTTCCATACTCATGGTATCAGGCATCGTCAATATCAACTTATACTTCTTTACGGCAGCAACGAAAGCAAGTCCTACCCCCGTATTACCACTCGTAGGTTCTATAATGACACTATTCTGTTTTAAAATACCTTTCTTCTCCGCATCCTCTATCATAGAGAAAGCTACGCGATCTTTCACACTGCCTGCCGGATTAAAATACTCTAGTTTAGCTATTATAGTTGCCTTCAGTTCTTTACTTTTATTATAATGAGAAAGCTCCAGTAATGGAGTATTTCCTATCAGGTCCGTTAACTGTTTTGCTATCTTTACCATATCGTTTCGATTTAGTTTATTATTAATGTTACAAAGATAGACGGAATAAAGTTGGCGGACAATAACCTAATATAGGCATTTTTATACCATATTTGTGGTAGGAATAAAGAAATTTGCCTAAGTTTGCAACGAAATGTGACTAATAGAATGAAATATGAAATCCAAAATTATATATCTGCTTCTATCAATCTCTACCTTATATATATGCTCTTGCGGAGAAGACCGTTCGGGAGAATACGAAGCACGTATCGCTGAAGATAAATGGATAAAAGAACAGATGGATAACATATATCTGTGGTACTACGATATGCCGGAAGAAAGTAAGCTGGACTTCTTCAAAGTACCGGAAGATTTCTTTAAAAGCCTGTTATCTACCAAATGTCAGGAAGGCAAAGGTGATAAATATTCTTATCTGGAAACCATTGAAACCAAAAGCCGTAGCATAGATAGCGAATCGACTTACGGATTTGATTTCGTACTGTTCCAACCCTCACAAACTCCCAAACAGATGGTAGCCCGGGTCTTGTTTGTTTTAAAAGACTCTCCGGCAGCAAAAGCTGGAATAAAAAGAGGAAACTGGATATCTGCTGTTAACGGCGAGGTCTTAACAAAAGACAATTACGGTTATCTATATAAAGGAGCAGAAGCTGAATTTTCACTCGCTCAAGTAGATACAATTGATAATACAGCTTTATGGAAAGATACCGCCAACGTCAAGATATCCGCATCCCAACCAATGGAGAACAATCCGTTTTACCTCGACACTGTTTACCATATCGGAGGAAAAAACATAGCTTACATGATGTACAACGCATTTGTTACCGGACCGACAGATAACCCTTATGACGAAACGTATAATAACCAGATGCGTTCCATCTTTGCCGGATTCAAAGGGGCCAATGTCAATGACTTTATCCTGGATATGCGATATAATCCGGGAGGCTATCTAAGTTGTTCACAAGTACTAGCCAGTCTGCTCGCTCCTGCCGATAAATTAGGGCAACCATATTGCTCTCTTGCTTTCAATGACCTGAACGAAACCAAAGATACAACTTATACATTAAGAGAAGATCTAACAGGTGGGAACAACCTCAGCCTTAACCGGCTTTATGTTATCGTAACAGACCAAACCGCATCTGCCTCAGAAGCTGTAATCAACTGCCTTCGACCTTATATGGAGATAAAGCTCATCGGTACAAAAACCGAAGGTAAGAATGTAGCTTCCCTGCCCATTAAGACAGAAGAATTTCCCGGTATAATTTTGCACCCGATAGTAGCTATCGTCAACAATTCAAAAGGAGAATCCAATTATTTCAAAGGCATGACTCCCGACTATGAATTAAATGAAGCGGATAATGCCAAATTGGTCGATGCACTTCAACCATTGGGAGATACAAACGAATACCTGCTGAAGAATACTTTGACATTGGTCACAACCGGAAATATCCCCGGACTGGAAACGGAAGAGGAAGAAAAGAATGAAACAAAAGCTATCTTAAACCGTCAACTGAAATCGCAACTCAAATATATCGGTAACTCCATGGACAGGAAAAAAGGAAAAAGAAACGGGGTGCTGCTCACACCCCGCTAAGCCGTTATCGCCTATTAAAGAAGTTCTTAAAGAATAAGATCTGATAGTCAATGGAGTTCTTCCAATACTCACCGGTATGAGCACCCGGACGCACAATAAAGTCGTGATCGATCTTATATTCCAATAGCTTTTCATGGAACTTATTATTTACTTCAAAGAAGAAGTCCTTATAACCGCAATCGACAATAATGGCCAGGTCTCCATTCTTTAAATGGTCTATTTGGTTTATTACCGTATGATTCTCCCATACTTCACGGTTATCAGCTTCTTTACCCAACTGCATTGACATCTCCCAATTATTCGGGAACGGACGAATATCAACACCTCCACTGGTACTTCCTGCCGCACCGAACATATCCTTATGGCGGAAAGAGATCCACATCGCACCATGTCCTCCCATACTAAGTCCCGCTATGGCACGTGCTTTACGATCGGCAACCGTCGAATAATTCTTATCAATGTAATCTATCAACTCTTTGGACACGAATGTTTCATAACGGTATTGAGGATTCTTCGGACTATCCCAATACCAACTATTCTTACCGTCAGGACAAACAAAGATAATCCCGTCACGGTCTGCTATCCTAGGCAATTCCGGTTTAAGCTCTATCCATGACTTTGCATTGCCACCATACCCATGTAACAGATAAATGACCGGATAATTTCCTTTCTTCTCAGGAGTCACCACCACTACCTGCACGTCCTTATTCATTGAAGGGCTTTTTACCATAACCGTATCCACCCTTCCCGCCTTTGCAATGACGGCACACAATAACATAAAGCCTAAAAGAAGGCTCTTTCTCGTCAACAAATAATGTTTTGCATTCATATTTACAGATTTTAAATTATAACTATCTATCCCGCACAAAGATACGAATAGTTATTACGTTCACAAATCTCTTTGCGTGAACAAATTTATCTGTTTAAACATTAAATAAGGAGATAATTATTATTACTTTTGCCTCAATAAAACATTTGGCAATGAATAAATTACTGTATATCTGTTTTCTATGCTGTCTTCTTCTAAGCATACCGACTACCGGTCATGCACAAACAAAACACCTGATTAAAGGAAATATAATCGATAAAAACAAAAGAGAACCGCTGCCCTATGCCACTGTACTGATTTATGGCACAGGAATGGGAGCTATAACGGATTCCGTAGGTAATTTCCGAATTGAAAACGTTCCTCCCGGAATTTACCGTCTGCAAATATCCACCTTGGGATATAAGACTCTTATCACACCGGAATACATTTTATCGACGAAAGATTTGAATATCAATGCAGAGATGGAGGAAAGTGCAACGGAACTGAAAGAAGTCAGTGTTACCGCCTCTACTTTCCGCCGACTGCCGGAAACACCTGTGGGGCTGCGCATCATCGGTTTGCAAGAGATTGAAAAGAGTCCGGGAGCCAACCGTGACATTTCCCGCATCGTACAGTCTTATCCCGGAGTAGCCTTCTCCCCTATCGGATACCGTAACGACTTGATAGTGCGCGGAGGAGGTCCGTCGGAGAACCGTTTCTATCTGGATGGAGTAGAGATTCCCATCGTTAATCATTTCAGTACGGAAGGAGCATCGGGAGGTCCGGTCGGTATTATCGATGCCGACCTCATTCGTGAAGTAAACTTCTATACCGGTGCTTTTCCTGCCGGAAAAGGCAATGCTCTCAGTTCCGTGCTCGACTTTAAGTTACGTGACGGCGACATGGAGAAAAATACCTTGAAAGCCACGCTGGGTTACTCCAATGTATCCCTTGCCTCCAACGGGCATATCGGTAAAAAAACATCTTATCTGGTTTCCATCCGACAGTCTTATCTGCAATTTCTATTTAAAGTATTGGGACTTCCGTTCCTACCTACTTTCACCGATGCACAGTTCAAGATAAAGACCCGTTTCTCCCCTCACCATGAGCTCACTATTCTAGGTTTGGGAGGCATAGACAATATGCGCCTCAACACGGACGAGAAAGGGGAAGATGCCGAATACATTTTGAGTTATCTACCCAAGATACAACAAAATATGTTCACGGTAGGCGGTGTATATAAGCATTATGCAGGAGCACACGTTCAGACGGCAGTATTGAGCCACAGTTACTTAAACAATAAGAACACCAAATACACCAACAATGACGAAAGTAATCCGGACAATCTCTCTCTACGCCTGCGCTCCGTAGAGCAAGAGACAAAGCTACGCTTTGAAAACGCCTCTACTTTCGGCCTATGGAAACTCAATGCAGGTGTCAATCTGGACTATGCACAATATCAAAACACCTCTTACCAAAAGGTTTATATCGAACAAGAATATATATTCGACTATCATACACGCCTGAACATGATGAAGTGGGGATTCTTCGGTACAATTACCTATGAGAGCCCTGAAGAACGCTTCACCGCGTCTCTTGGAGTGCGAAGCGACGCAAACAATTATTCATCACAAATGAACAGGCTCTACAAGCAGCTATCCCCGCGCCTCTCACTCTCCTACCGGGTATTCAACAATATCTATCTTAGCGGTAGCGTAGGGCGATATTATCAACTTCCACCATACACATCGCTCGGATTTAAAGAATCAGGTAAACTTATCAATAAAGACCTGAAGTATATGGACGTAGACCAAACCAGTCTGGGCATATCTTACCGTTTAGGTGAAAAGTTTCAGGCATCAGTGGAAGGCTTTTACAAGAAATATCACCACGTACCTTTCTCTGTGGCAGACAGCATCCCGCTTGTATGCAAGGGAAACGATTATGGAGTTATCGGTAATGAACTGCTGTCATCCATTGCCGAAGGACGTTCTTATGGATTGGAGATTCTTTTAAAATGGCTCGTTGCGGGTAAATTCAACATGGCTTCTTCCTTCACGCTGTTTAAAAGCGAATACCGTAATGGGAAAGACAACCGGTACATAGCTTCCGCATGGGATAACCGTTTCATCTTCAACCTGAGCGGGACTTATAACTTCCCTCATAACTGGAGCTTCGGAGCGAAAGTGAGTTGCATAGGCGGAGCACCCTATACTCCTTATGACACGGATAAATCCTCTCTTGTCACGGCATGGAATGCTCAGGGGCGTCCTTATTATGATTACAGCAGATACAATTCGGAACGCCTTCCCGCTTTCGCCCAACTCGACATCCGCATAGACAAGACCTTTTATATCAAGAAATATATGCTGGGATTCTATATCGACTTGCAAAACATAACGAACAGCAAACTCAAACAACAGGACATCCTTATGAGTACCGGACAAATAGACCCGGGTAACCCGAACCGGTATATCATGAAACACATCGAGCAAAAAAGCGGAACGATATTACCTACATTGGGCATTACATTCGAGATATAATGTTTTTTTAGAAAATTAATATTAAGAGATAAGACAAATTCTTGTAGAAGAGAAATTTATCCGGTAAATTCGGCTCAATTAATTCAAACACTTCAAAATGGAATTTGTCATTATTCTACTCCTTCTAGTGCTAAACGGAGTCTTCGCCATGTATGAAATCGCCTTGGTTTCTTCTAATAAAGCACGTCTTGAAACATTTGCCAGTAAAGGTAATAAATCAGCCAAAGGTGTACTGAAACAGTTGGAAGAACCTGAAAAGTTTCTTTCCACCATCCAGATCGGCATCACATTAATCGGTATCGTATCCGGTGCCTTCGGAGGCGTTGCCATAGCAGAAAGCCTGCGTCCGTATTTCGAACAGATACCGGTAATAGGCATATATGCCAAAGACATATCCATGGTAACGGTAGTAGCCGTCATCACCTACCTGTCCTTAATTGTAGGAGAATTGGTTCCCAAGTCCATTGCATTGAGCAATCCGGAAAAATACGCCACCTTGTTCAGTCCGTTCATGATTGTACTGACCAAAATATCCTACCCGTTTGTCTGCCTGTTAAGCCTGTCCACCAAGCTGGTAAACAAACTTATCGGCCTAAAAGGAGGCGAAGAGCGCAGCATGACGCAGGAAGAATTAAAAATGATTCTGAACCAAAGTTCACGCGAAGGAATACTGGATAAGGAAGAAAGCGATATGCTGAATGATGTATTCCGCTTCTCGGACAAGCATGCCAACGACCTGATGACGCATCGCACGGATGTAGTGGCACTTTATCTTAATAATACTGAAAAAGAAGTATTATCCACCATCGCGGAAAAACATTTCAGCAAATATTTGTTATTAGACAAGTCCATTGATAATGTGGTGGGAGTAATATCTGTTAAAGATATTATCCTGATGATAGGCAACCAAGCACCGTTCGATTTGAAGAGTATTGCCCAACCGGCGCTTTTCATTCCTGAAAGTTTATATGCCAAAAAGGTTTTGGAACTGTTTAAGAAGAACAAAAATAAGTTTGGCGTTGTTGTAAACGAGTATGGCGGAACAGAAGGTATCATCACCCTGCATGATCTTACCGAAAGTGTATTCGGAGACATACTGGAAGAGAATGAGACGGAGGAGGAGGAAGTCGTTCAACGTCAAGACGGTTCTTTTTTAGTGGAAGGGTCGATGAACATAGATGATTTCATGGAAAGAATGGGAATCATGTTTTTCGATGATCTGAAACAGGAAGACTTCTCCACAGTAGGCGGCATGGCGATGTTTTTCATCGGCAACATCCCCAAAGCGGGAGATACATTCGAATACCGTAACCTAAAGTTTGAAATCATGGATATGGATAATGGAAGGGTCGACAAACTGCTGGTTATAAAAGAAAAGGAAGAATAGGTATTAACCGTTTCAATAATATATAAACTAAACTTTAGCAATGAAAATGAAAAAACTATTATTTGTTTTAGCAATTGCGGCATTCGCCGTATCCTGCCAGTCTAACAAAAAGAATCAGGCAGAGATGACTTCCGAAAGTATGGAAGACAGTGTGTTTATGATAAACGATTCCACTATCGGCGAGTTGCAAACCTATACGTATGAAGGATTGCTGCCTTGCGCAGATTGCGAAGGGATCAATTATCAGTTGGTATTACAAACCATTTCTCCCGACAGTGTGGGTACTTACGTAGTCAATGCCACTTATATCGGTGCAGACAACGGCAAGGACAAAACGTTTACCGAAAAAGGAAAAACAAATGTCATGAAAGGTACACCTTCCAATCCGAATGCAGTCATCATCCAGTTAGTAGGCGAAGATGGTGAAACCACCAACTTCATAGCCGAAGGTGACAGTGTGCTCACGATGGTAGGCAAAGATTTCAAAAAAGCAGCATCTAAATTGAATTATTCCATCAAGAAGATTGCTGAATAACCTCCCTCCGACGGGATTCAACCTTAAGACAACCCCAAGGAGAGTTTAAAGGGATGTTATTGGTATTAATTTCAAACGTTCTATAGCGTCAGAATTACCGACAAGGGCAATTATTGATAATGAAAATCAATAAAACCTTTCTCATAGTATTGATACCTTGTAACATAAATTACTTTCCCGGTGGCTTCACACCATCGGGAAAGTATAACTAATTTCTATCTCTTTTCATCACCTTCTTTAATATTCTTCATATTATCCAATTCTGCATAAGTATAGTCCTTACTTAGATAAGTCACATCCCTTTGCTTCTCAAACTTTCCACTGTCAGTTATCTTATAATAAGTATCCACGCGCTGGGCTCGGATTTTCTCAAACTTTGGATAGGGATAAACTGGCTTGGAAGACTGTATATTTAAGGAATATACTATCACAGTCATATCATCTAAGACTTCAAATTGTTTGACAAATATGGAATTATGTGCCGCAAAACCTACATCCACAGAAAGATAGTCAATCACATTCCCATACATATCAAAAGTTGCTAAATAAGTATGACTAAAATCGCTTTCTGATATTTCTAATGCTGCTAAATAAGTATAATTTCCATGGGTAATTTCATATTTACGAAATATATCTGCCCCTAGTGGCATAGGTGACATTTCTTTTTCTGTGCATCCTATATCCTTGTAATAATATATAGGAATAGGATATAAAGCTTCAGGATTAAAGAAATATCTAGAAGAACGCATATTGTCCTTTCCTTCAAAATAAGGTAAAATAGTTTTAGGTAGGGTATTTAAACTTTCTACAATCCTTGGATTCCCTGCAAATGTATATGACGTAATAATAGTCAATAATACATATAAAATAAATGTTTTTTCTCTCATAATTTTATAATTTATTAGAATTAACAGTTCCATTATAGTTTCCATCATTAGGTCTTATTTGGGAAACATCGTATATAACATTATTTTTTGCTCCCGCTTTTGGATCTTGTAAATTATGGGTATTCGGATTATAATATAACCTGTTTTGATTAGTATCACATGCATCATCTGTGTTTCCAGGTGAACGTCCTGTCTCAATATAGGTATAATAATATTGACCTTTATTTGAATCATAGCCACGACCTGTAATTACAACAAAATGATCGGTTGTTAGATCTCCGTTATATCCTAATCCTACATGATGATTCACCCCTACAATTATAGGCCTTCCTGCATTCAGATGTCTATCAATACAATCTATAGCATTTTTATAATTTTCATTAGGATTTCCATAATATGTCATCTTTCCATTTACTTCTCGTAATAATTGTATTACTTTATCCGAGCTTCCATAAGGTACGTTATATCCATCCATTATCTTTTTAGCTGAACAAAGACAATCACATATCCCTTTAATGTAAGGGAAATATTTATTTTTATCCATTAGCTCTTTATTTTCCTTAGGCGGATTATTGGGATTACTTGGTGGCTGAGTTTCATCACCGTTGCCGGTCGTTCCTCCACCGCTTCCACCAGTGCTGGTATTACCACCACCACTAGTTCCACCACCGATTCCAGTGCCTCCGCCACCACCGATTCCAGTGCCTCCGCCACCGCCGGTTCCAGTGCCTCCGCCACCGCCGGTTCCAGTGCCTCCGCCACCACCGGTTCCAGTGCCTCCGCCACCGCCAGTTCCAGTGCCTCCGCCGCCACCAGTTCCAGTGCCTCCGCCACCGCCGGTTCCAGTGCCTCCGCCACCGCCAGTTCCAGTGCCACCACCAATAGCTACTATGCCACCGTTTTCATCTACATATCCCCAAGAGTCTATTACGCCATCACCATTATAATCCCATCCCCATAAATTATCTCCTAATTCATAATATTGATGTTGGCTAGGATCCTCATGAAAACCACTATCGTTATACCCTTCATCATACCAAGCAAATATGCTGCCACATTGCCAAGCCCATTCTCCATTGGAGATACGAGGTATCAAATTTAATGCAAGAACCAATAATACTAGATATCGTTTCATATAAAAATATTTAAATATTAACTATTTATTTTTTCTGTATCGGATAAGAGATCTTTTTCTCTCCGTATACCACGTCTACAATGTATTGTCCGGAAGGGAATGCGGTATGAATAGTATAATAGTTTTTGCCCGACGGAACATTTTTAATTATCTTTCGATAGACCGGGTTTCCTGTAAATGTATGGATAAAAATTGTGACATCTTCCACCTTCGTTGTTTCCAGAGAAATAATTAAATCCGATTCAAAAGGATTCGGGAATATAGAAACCGGATGCTCCTCTGGATGCTCCGTCAGCTTTTGATTACTAAGCAACAAGTACATTGGTCTACTATATTCTGCCAATTGAGGCGTATATTGTCGTACTATACCGCACAAATACCGCACATCACCAATTTGATAAGTATTTATGGATGCACTTTTAAATATCCATTCCAATTCCGCGTTATGCAACTCGCGTTCTTTTTTATCATATTCCATGTGCTTGAACCAAATACAACTGTCGGTTTGTATGCCTTCAATCGAAATACCGTCTTTGCCTCCTTCCAGCCATTGCCCGGTGATATTATTTCCCGATACGAGCAACTCCATTGATAAAGGAACGATATTTAATAAATGTTTGCCACTCCAATCGTAAGTAATCAGATTGCCCTGATAAACGCCTGATTCCTGATTAGAAAGGATGGTGTGGTTAACGGCAGGAACATTTGAAATATTCGGAAAGTCTGTAATGCCGTCATCTTCCAATTGGATAGGTTCTATCGGATTTTCCGGTTCTTCGGTCACCAATTCTTGCAAGGAATGCATATCTCCAAGTTTTTTGCTACGTTGCAGCAGTTCTGAAGCTTTATCCAAATCCCGGTCTACTCCATAACCATTACGGTAACAGATGCCTGCCATATATAAACAATAACGTTCATTCAAGCGACCCCCTTTTTCAAACTCTGCAAAAGCTTTCGCGTAATTCTGTTCTCCTGCCAAACCTTTATATAAGCTATAACCTTTCATGTAATAGCCGGCCGGATGTTCTAAATCCGCAAGTCGACAGGCATATTCGTAGGCTTTGCTAAAGTCCGCCTGACGTTTATAGCTACGTGCTAAATTTATTAGTGATGGCAAATAATCGCTTTCAGCAGCTTTTTTATACCAATAAATTGCTTTCTCCTTATCTTGTGCAGTTCCGATTCCTTGTTCATACAAATAAGCTAACAGATTCATTGCTTTTAGATGTCCTTTAGACGCATAGTTTAAAAATGTTTGGAATCCATTTTGCTGTAATTGGGGAGAAGCCATTTTTTGAACATTACAATATGCTTGGTATAAATCATGATTGGCTATTGAATCTGTATTCGTTTGTGCATGCAGCATTAATGATCCTAGCCAAAAGACAATCAGTAAATTAATTAATTTATTCATATCACATATAATTTAATGAGTAATGTTTCCCTGATAAGTTTTTTCTTTTTGCTCTACGGCAATGACTTCATTGATCATTCTGAGTGCATTCGGACAAAAATTATTATATAATTCTCTTGCCAGTTCATCATATTTGGCCCGATCATCATAAGCATATCTATCAAATAATTTTAAACGCTCTAATTTATAATCCACAATTTCCTTAATAACCTGTATGCTATCCAAACCATTTGCCAAATCTCTTTCCCGTATGTTTTTCCAAGCCTTCCGCGCATCTGCATAAGCATACCAGATATTCTTAAAACCGAGAAAGATATCATATTGCTTCTCATCTAAAATTTCAAGCAAATGTGTTCGTTCATGCTTCCAATAATCATAATCGGGCTTTTCTTTCAATAAACTATCCAATTCGTGTTTTTGAATCTGGATAGCCAGACATTGTTCCGTACTAAGGTTCATGGCTTCCTTAACAGATGTTTGCAATGCCAATGCATAATTCTTTGCATACAATTCTTCTTTGGGAGTGTCTTGTGCGATACACACTCCCTTGCCGATACCTATAAGAATAAGTATCGAAAACAAAATTTTCTTTTTCATCTTAATTTAAAATTTTATGTTTATAATCACCAATAAAGTAGCGTCCCGTCACTGTGCACCGTAAAAGGGCGTTCTTTACCTTTTGAATATTCAGGAATTAGAATATATAATGTGTTAGATGGTATATTGGAAAAACTAAGTTCACGTTTGGATTGTATTTGCTTACTTCCACAAAGTATCCATTTTCTATCCCAATAATATAATTTGTAAGTCTTATTTGCCCTATAAATCAAGTAATGATCCTTTTCAGGTATAATGATATCTATCTTGTTTTTCCGATCTGTTTTCAAATAATCCGTTGTCCCGTTTTGTTTTAATAAAATGGGATATCCTGCCGTCAGTAATTTATTATCTTTATAATACATCGGTAAATAGATTGCACCACAAGCCATATTCTTAAATATGGTTTTATTATTTTTAACCCCACCGAAATAGATCGGACGCCATTGCATTCCATTAAACACTGTTATATAGGCATATTTTTGTGTTGAGGGGAAAAGATCAGAAGGTATATCACTACATTTCCAATAGTCATCTGTTACGTCAATATAATTGTTCGATCGCATATATGAGTCTGGAATCTCATTGATAGACAGGCAGGAAGCGACCGTATTCGGTTGTTTAGAATAAGTGAAACGTATTACCTTTCCCGGTTCACGTTTCAATTTAAATTTCCCAATTTCTTTTTCCACCGCAGTAAACGAAACCCTTCTTCCATGCTTATCAATAATTGTATTCCACATATGTCTTCCTGTGCTTGTTGCCCATGCAGGCACATAATCAAAGCTTGTTGCCACTCCTTGCGAGCGAAGAATAAAAAGACAATAATTAGCGAGGTCTTCACAACCACCTTGTTTTCGGAAAGATACTTGGGAAGGTGATAGCAGCACATCATATGCGTTAGAATTTATGGCGTATGTGCTGAAAAAAGTCTTGTCTAGATAAATGCTGACAGCATTTGCTAAAATGAACGGATCTTTTAAGCGTTGGAAATTTTGACTGAAATGATTTTCATACTTCTTTCGCCATGTTGGATCCAACTTTTCAGTCATACTGCGGTAAGGTAGTAAATACTCGCAAAAATCGGAAAACGATAAATGGGCGGCGATCGGAGATTTCCATTTTTTGAAAGCTCGCTCTACGTTGTCTATCAGAAAATCAGCTGTTACATTACGGATATCTTCTGTTTTTTGCCGATATGCCGTAGCCGAACTGTAGTTCGTTTTGAAAGCTTTGACAGCCTCTTTATAAGTTGTATATTCCAACTCGTTAAACGAGACTGTTTTTCCGTCCGGAGCTTTCCACTCGATATATTCTGAATAATGGATATCCATATTCCGGATGAGAAAGAATATAGCTTCCTGTTTTTGTTTGTCTTTTCTAAAATGTTCGATTGCTCTTTCTAATTCTTTTCGGTTTTGTCCCGATTTCCGAAGAACGGATTCAATGTCTGACGGATAGGTAGAAGCAAGTAGGCAGACAGAGATTAGACTGCATAAAGATAAAAAAACGATACGGTGAATTTTCATAATTATTTTATTTAATGTTGTTGCATTTCTTTGATTATTTCATAAGCTTTCAGTTTATATTCTTCCACCTTTTTAGAAGGAATTTTGGGCCTCAATTCAATAATCTCGTGTGCCATATCCGCTTGTTTTTTTGTTTGGCCGATTTCTCCATACAGAGACATAAGCAGATATCTTGACTCGAAATTGGATGGCAGAATGTGGAAAGCAGTAAGGAAAGCCCCTTCTGCTTTTGTATATTCTTTTTCCATTCGGTAACATTTACCTAAACGGATATAAATGGACGGAGTTGAAGTATAATTTAAAGCCTGAATATGTATGGGGATAGCTTTGGCATATTCTTCATAATAATATAATATATGACTATAAGCGTCTAAGAAATAAGGTGAGTTATCCAAAACCGTATAATCATCATTGAGAAGAGTAAGGATATGTTCTTTATCAATCACATTTTTATTAATCTTATCAATATGTGTTTTGGCTTCTGTTTGATAATAGGCGATACGCCCATGGTTAAAGAGGAAAATGGTAAATAAAGTCAGAATGATAGCTTTTGACTTTTTGCCTATAGTTATGAAATAAATTTTATTCGTATCAATAAAGACGGAGGCTGCATAAAATAGAAATAAATACCAAACGGGGAAAGCATTTACAATAAAATTGAATAATCCCATAATAGCAATGAGCCATAACCCACAGACTGCGATTTTGTCTTTGCAACGGATCGAACTGGTGAGAAGCCAGCAAATAAAAATAAGAAAGAAAAGGAATCCTATTATACCTCCTTCTACAGCTTGTTCCAAATAGTCATTGTATGCCATAAAAACTTGGGATGCCGTAGGTCGAAATAGATTATATTCTTTTTCAAACATTCCATATCCGTAACCTTTGAGAGGATGTTGCCCGACCATCTCTATGCATTGGTTCCATATAGCGAACCTACTGTCGGAAGACGTTTGTTTATATTGGAAAAGAAAACCTGATACAATGATGGATAAACCGATAAATAATAATACAACTGACAGCTTTTTACATAGCGTCAATCGTTTATAGACATTTTTTAGGTAAAATTCGTAATGGGTGTATAAGTTGAAAAGAATATAAAAGGTAGCACCTATCCAAGCAGTTCGGCAATTTAGGATCAGTAAAGCGAAAAAGCACAGAAGAAGACTGCCCGTGTAAAGTAACTTATGTTTTTTTATCCGGGTGAAAAGTGGTAATGAGGCTGCAATTTGCATGGCTGATACATTTGGATTACTAAAACTTCCTGTTATCTGAAAATAAGGAGATAGGGATTCTGTAATTCCGACAAATTGAAACAAGCAATAGACTGATTGAAAAAAGGCTATAGTAAGAATTATAGAACTTGTTTTTAAACGCAAAGACGTATCATGCGTAAATAGTAAACAAAAAGCCATATACATCCCTAAACTGTATGTCAAATAAACAGGTATATAATAATCAGCTTTGTTTATCATGAATAAAGTATGCACGCTTATATAAATGCACCATAATAAAACTAAAAATGATAGTTTTCCAGTTGGTATACAAGCAGAATATTTATACACTGCTAATATGCATAACAAAATGCTACACAGTGTGAAAGTAAAATAATTGGAAAGCGGCGGAACTAGCATTAGATGTGTGTTAAATACGCATCCAAAATACTGTAATGCAATAATACCTAAGCAAAAATATGAAAAAGAGTTCTTCATCGTATAAGATATTTCTTAATTAGGTTTAACAAAACGGTTACAAATTACAGCATTTTTATTTCCGGCTTTATTTTAATAGCGTCCAAATCTTTTTTAGTTTTATACAAAATAGATATCCCATTTAGTCGGACATCACAAAATGTGAAAAAGTGAACATAAATTATCGATAATTGTAAGGTACTATTCTGTATTTTCTTGTTATGACTGTAAATGATATAATCGAAAATTATTTAAGTTTTTATATCGATTACCAATATTGCCGAATAACCATCCTCTCTTTTGAAAAATAGTCCTATCATTTATCTATTAAAAATAAGGATTATAATCTAATGTAAAATAAAATCTCCAAACTTATACCCATATATATATCTATATAGATATATGGGTATAAAACACATCGTTATTTGTATTGAAAACAGAATTAAGGTTTTAATCGGTTTCCATCAGGAATACAAAGTTATTAACAAGCTATAGGGATGTCTGATAGGTACTTATCTATTTGGGGAGAGCTTGGATGGCTCAGGGTACTTGACAAACGCTTTTTTATGTTGTATCTTTGTAACAAGCAATCGGAAGTTTATTCCGCTCGGCTTCGGGCGATCTTGCGTTTCACCATGGGGAACCTATCGTTTGAGCCGGGCTAAACGGAAAGATGAGCATGGTCAAACGATAAAACCTTCCGCATTTAAAAGAATAACCTTACGGACAAAACAACTTAATGCTCGTAAATTATCGCTTAATCCTCCGCATCCCTCCTGTTAATGCGGGGTGTATCATTTAAGGGGAAGCAAAACAGCAGCGTGTATTTATCTTTAAATCAAAAAAATTATTAAAACGTAAACATTTCATATTGCACCTTGTTTCTACTGCATAATTCCAAAAGGAAAAACAAAGAGATCAATAGAATTTTAACTTAAACGAAAAAGAACATGAAAAAATTAGTTCCTATCTTAATCGCGGTCTTCGCTTTTATGGCTTGTGAAAAAGACCCCGATCTGTCTAAACTGGACAATGAGTATTTGGTGTTTACTAATTACGACAAGCAAGCTGACTTTGCAAGTTTTACTACGTATTACCTGCCTGACAGTGTCATGGTGATCGGTGATAAAGAAAAACCTGAATACTGGACCGGAGAGAATGCGAAAGAAATTGTAGGCGCATTCGTTACGAATATGAGCGAAAGAGGCTATACACGGGTAGCGGAGAAAGAGGATGCCGACCTTGGTCTGCAAGTAAGCTACATTGCCAGCACGCATTACTTTACCACTTACAACAATGGCTACAACGATCCTTACTGGTGGTGGGGATATCCGGGATACTGGAATTCATACTATTGGGGTAACTGGGGATACTGGTACTATCCTTATCCTGTGACTTACAGCTACAGTACCGGTTCATTACTGACTGACATGATAAACCTGAAAGCTCCCGAAGGCAAAGAAGCCAAACTTCCGGTAATCTGGAACAGCTACATCAGCGGATTGCTTACTTCTTCCAACAAGGTCAACATGACTTATACAGTGAGAGGTATCAATCAGGCATTCGCCCAATCGCCTTATGTAAAAGGAAATGCCAGATAAACAGAGTTGAACTTAATAAAACAGATTAATTATGAAAACTTTAAAATATATATCAGTCAGACTAATGGCAATAGCAGCCATAGCTGTTGCTTTTGCCCTTCCGGCAAATGCACAAATCAACCCCAATACGTTTTACAATATAGACTGGCAATTCAATGCTCCGATGAAGACGCATTTCTCGGATAGAGCCAGCGGATGGGGTATGAACTTCGAAGGCGGTTATTATGTAGCACCGAACTTCGGCTTGGGCTTATTCTTGAATTACCATACGAATAACGAGTATATCCCCCGTGAGACATTCCCTGTAGACGAAACATCCACTGTCACTACCGACCAGCAACACACCATATTCCAGTTGCCTTTCGGTGCCACAGCAAGGTATCGTTTCAGTGACGGTGTGTGCCAGCCTTACATCGGAGTGAAACTGGGTGCCAACTTTACAAAGTTCGCTTCCGACTTTTACATTCTGGAAGTCAGAGACAAGACTTGGGGTTTTTACGCATCCCCTGAAATAGGTATGAACATTTATCCGTTCGCCAACAACTCGTTCGGATTCCATGTAGCACTTTATTATACCTATTCAACGAACAAAGGTTCCGTCATGCACTATGACGTAGACGGTATGAACAATATCGGTTTCCGACTCGGTGTTGCATTCTAATCATATAATTTTCTACTAATTCGGAAAGAGTCTTGCAGGCAAACAGCCTCAAGGCTCTTTTCTGTTTTATAGATTAAGCAATTGGATGGCACGGCTCTTATCCGTCGTTCTTACTATAAATGAAAGGTTATGGTTACTTCCGCCATAAGAAATCATGCGGACGGGAATACCCTTTAAAGCTCCCAATACATGATCTGCAAAGTCAGAACATTGCCACCTCATATTACCTATAATACTAACGATTGACATCCGGTCTTCTACCCTAACCAACGTATATCTGGTTAACTCCCTGATAATAGAGGAAAGTACTTTACTCCTTTCCATAGCCAGCGAGACATCTGTTGCCGAAGTAGACACTAAGCAGACGGACGCTTTATATTTAGCCAGCACATCAAATACTTTGCTCAGAAAAAGTCCGGAACGAAGAACATTAGTCGACTCCAGCTTTAAGAACATGACCGAATCCTTGGATGCAACAGCCTTCACCGACTCCGTATCCGATTGACCGGAAATTAAAATATCAGCATGCTCCGGTGAGTTTATATTAAGCAACCGTACCGGAATCTGTGCGGAGCTGACCGGAGCAAGATCATCGGCAGACGGTATATGTTTCTCATAGAAAGACAACTCCTCTGCTTCATCAAAACTAAGATTGCGCGTAGCATACCTCACAGCCTTATTACTGATATCCAATGGATAATCCGACCAAATCTGAAATTCATCCGCATTTATAGCTTCAGCAATCAAAGCGGCGGGATATACCTCCGAATGCCAACAGTCTACCTCTTCATAAGCATTCAGACAAAGATTATTTTGAGTAATAAACAATTTATTATCCGGGTATGCCCGTAACATACCGCCCAACTTTTCTTTCATAAAATCTTTTTCGGGTTCCCGGTTCAAGGTCAGTTGCATAAAATCCGTTGCCGGAAGCATCACATTCGGAACATGATGCTCTCTCAGGTAAAATCCGAACAACGCCGTACTGATCAATGTTCCTTGCGCCACCACTTCTCTTTCCTCTGCCGCCGTGAATCGTCCCCTGATAAATTTCCAGATGGAGTTAAAACGATCCAACATATAATCAATGGCTTCTTTGCGTATCGCTTCATCATCGAGCAGGTTATTCAACAACTCAGTAAAATAGAACTCCAATTTCGTAATAACATCATGTGCTTTCTCCGGTTCTCTGTTAAACAGATGAAAAGAAACCTGTTCCAAATGTTCCTTCACTCCTGCAACCGAAGAAAAGACTACGACCTTAGGTTCATTATCCGATACCAATTTTACTACCTCTTTAATGCTCTTTACCGAGCTCAATGCTTCCCCGTCAAAATTAAGAACTTTCATATTCCGTATATTTTCTATTTATATTATCTATACCTTTCCATTATAAAAGGCTTTTATCAAAATGAAAAGAAGAATTAAAGTCATCGCCTGCCCTAAGAGCAGCTTCCACGTACTTTTACCACCTTTTCCATTACCTTTCTACTTAAAAAGATCAAATGGCATACCAATCATAAATAGAATTAAAAAAGTAGGTACATCAACAAAAAACAGTATTTTTGCAACATTCTTACTTTATCTACAAGCAGAATGAACAAAATACTTATAATCGACGACGAACAACAAATCCGCCACCTGCTATCCCGTATGATGGAACTGGAAGGATATGAAACCTATCAAGCCGCAGACTGCAAATCAGGAATGAAACAACTGGAGATACAAAGTCCCGAAGTTGTACTATGCGATGTATTCTTGCCCGACGGTAACGGTGTGGAATTAGTCACCGCCATTAAAAAGCAATCTCCTCTGACAGAAGTCATCTTGCTTACTGCCCACGGGAACATTCCGGACGGGGTTCAAGCCATCAAAAACGGAGCGTTCGATTATATCACAAAAGGCGATGACAATAACAAGATTATCCCCCTTATCAGCCGTGCCATGGAAAAAGCGCAGATGAATAAACGGGTGGAACAACTCGAGAAACAAGTAGGAAAGAAATATTCATTCGATTCTATATTAGGTAATTCCAAAGCAATTAAAGATGCTATACTATTAGCCCAAAAGGTTTCGCAAACCGATGTGCCCGTACTCCTGACCGGAGAAACAGGAACAGGGAAAGAGGTTTTTGCACAAGCCATCCATCAAAACAGTCCGAGAAAGAGCAAAGCATTCGTTGCCGTCAACTGTTCGGCGTTCAGCAAGGAACTGTTGGAAAGCGAAATGTTCGGCCATAAAGCAGGTTCGTTTACAGGGGCAATGAAAGATAAAAAAGGTTTGTTTGAAGAAGCAAACAACGGAACCATTTTCTTAGACGAAATCGGTGAAATGGCCTTTGACCTGCAAGCTAAACTCTTACGTATTCTGGAATCCGGAGAATATATAAAGATAGGTGATACCAAACCGACGAAAGTAAACGTCCGCGTCATCGCCGCTACCAATCGTAACCTGCAACAGGAGATAGCCGACAATCATTTCCGTGAAGACTTATTCTACCGCCTGTCCGTATTTCAAATACACTTGCCTGCTTTACGGGAACACCCGGAAGATATAGAGATAATAGCCAAAGCATTCCTTGAATCCTTCTGTGCCAAACTATCCAAGAGAGTTTCAACTATTGCACCGGATTATTTCGATGCATTGAGAAGACACAGCTGGAAAGGTAATGTACGTGAACTGCGTAATGTCATCGAACGCAGCCTCATCGTCTGCGGAGAAGAAGGATTAACCATTCAGGACTTACCGATTGAGATGCAGAACGAGCATTTCGAAACAACTCCCGGCAAAAGTTGCTCGGATTTTGAACTGTCTGCCATGGAGAAACGTCATATCCAACGGGTATTAGAATACACAAAAGGAAATAAGACGGAGACTGCACGTCTGCTGAAAATAGGGCTGACGACTCTTTATCGGAAGATTGAGGAATACGGCATCAAACTATAAAAAAGCCACATCTGCATCGCGCAGATATGACCCGGGATTAAGAGTATTTATAAGTGAAATCTAATTATTACATCTCTTCTTTATGGATGCGACAAAGATAACGTATGTATGTTTCAATTTGATTTACATTGAGTTACATTACCGTGAAGTTATAAAGAGCTTATCAACCAAACCAAAAGCAATACTCCAACAGCAAAACATAGCATCACCAATTTAGCCCGGAAGAAATAGTTCTTCTCGCCCTGTTCGCGCTCTTTTACCTGCCGGTCTATCTCTTCAAACTCCTCAGCGGAAATATCAGGCAGCGAAAGTATCATATCATAAACATGCCCTGCAAAGCTCATAAGTGTCTCCTTTTTTAAGCTTTCCTCCGTTTTACCACAATCTCATCGAAACGCTTTTGCGAGGGAGTGCCGACAATAATTTCCTTAGGCGGGAAATGCTTGTCGAATTCGGTAGCGGCAGCTTCATCCACTTGATAGACGGAATCTTCAATATAGCGTCCTTTCATGCCGGACATCGCATTCTCGCAAAGAGGGCAAACCTGAAGCGCATCGGCATACATATTATCCTCTGTGCGAATACCGAATGTTTCGGCAGACAAGAAACCCTGACGGGAATAGTAATCAGGATCACCGCACAACAGTATCGCTGCAAATCCCATCCGACGGGCAATATCCCTTGTATATTCAATCATCCGACCACCGATACCTTTCCGCTGATATTCGGGTAGCACGGAGATTGGGCCTAAGCTCAATACTTCATAACTATTTCCATTGTCTGCCCTGATAACGGACTTCATATAAACAACATTCCCGACTATCTTGCCGTCACACACTGCAACAACGTCCAATTCCGGAACGAAAGCAGGACAATCACGCATGATATGAAGTAAATAATGCTCGCTACATGCAGGAGAATAATGGTTCCAAAAGGCTTCTCTCGTCACATTCTCTGTTTCGGAATAGTCCGCAGGCTGTTCTTGTCTAAGTTCAATATCCATAAGTGCTAAAATTTGATTGTATTACACATAACTTCGGTCGTAAAGATAGGAAAAATACAACGTGTAAATGTATCTTTGTACCGAAACTATAAACAAATAGAGATGAATATCGAAGAATTCAGGGAATATTGCCTCTCATTCAAAGGGGTAAGCGAAAAGATGCCTTTTCCAAATGTAGCCGACAGGTATAGCCGCGACGTATTATGTTTTTATGTAGCGGACAAGTGGTTCTGCTTCGTAAACATCGAAGTATTTGATTTCTGTTGCATTAAATGCAATCCCGACGAATCACGAGAACTACAAGCCCGCTACACAGGCATCACTGCCGGTTGGCATATGAATAAGAAATATTGGATCAGCGTCTACTTCAACCAAGATGTTTCGGACGATAAGATTCGCGAACTTGTCCGCAAATCCTATGATATCGTCGCTGCCAGCCTTACGAGAAAGGAACGAGAAATGTTGTAACGCCCGAAACAAATCAAATCATTGCTTTTTCCCGTTGGAATCGTAACGTTCAAGTGTATTCCACGACCCGTTCTGACGTTCGGCTACGGATTTCAACTTTCCATTGTCGTAATATTCTTTACGATAGACTTCCATACCATTTTTACACTCACCTTCTTCACGCAACGTTCCACTTTCATAAAAACGCTTGTAAGGTCCCTCTTCTTTATTGGCTTTATAAGTTCGCTCGGATTTCAGATTACCATTACCGTTATAATATTCCCGACGAACGCCATCACGCTTTCCGTTCAAATAATTGGTAGATGTTTCCGGCTTACCATCAGTAAAGTAACGGATCTCCTCACCCGTTTTCTCATCGGCTTTATAAGTTGTTGAGATGGTAGGCGTTCCGTCACGGCGGTATTCCGTCCATACCCCGTCTTTCTTACCATCTTTATAAGTACCTTTCTTGCGAGGAATCCCATCTTTCCACGTTTCCGAATATATTCCGGTAAGCATCCCATTCTTATAACTGCTACGACGCGTATAGTCACCTACATTACTTATGATTTGCTCCACCCAATTACCATCCGGTTTCCCGTCTTTATAGTATGTATCAAGTCGCAGCTCTCCGGTTTCATAGTCATAACGGCGGTCATATCCATCTTGTACACCCATCTTATAAACAGCCTCCGTCTCCAATTTTCCATTTTGGGTATAGGACTTGGAAACACCGTTCAACTTACCTTCCGTAAATGTTGCTTCCTGTTGTAAAGTCTTACCGTCACTGTAATACAACTTACGATAACCGTCCAGATTACCATTCTTATAAATACTCTCTTCGGCAAGCGCGTTCCGCTTGAAGTGACGATACAATCCGTCGAACATCCCGTCTTTAAAGTTGGCAAGCAAATATTCCGAGTGATACCCGTCGATGATACGGTGTTCTCCCTGTAGAGGAGTCTTGTCGTCATTCAATTGACGGAATAGTAACCTCCCGTCACCGTAGTTGATGACCGACACTTCGTCTATCTGATACACTTTCTCTTGAGCCGCCATATTCAGGGCAATCACTCCGCATAGGAATGCTAAAAATAATCTCTTCATTTGAACCATATTATAGATTAATAAATATTTTACTATTGCTTGCAAATATAAATAAAGCAATTCACAGTTAAAGGGTAATTCCTAATAAGTTTTTCTATCTCTATCTATTTTTCAAATCGTATTTATATATCACCTTCGTCCTCTTCTCCTATTAATTCAGGCTTCAGTGCCTCAGGAGTAACGTCTATACGATACCACTCTCCCTCATATAAACTGACGATCAGCGAGTTATCTCCTATCCACCATAGATCAGGAAGACCAACAGGTAAGTCCAGTATAAAATCGAAAACGGAAGAGAACTCCGTCCCGTTCCAAGAGTAACAGAATAGAGAATAGTTGCGGGTAGTGCGGTCACCACATATCACAGCAATATATCCGGTAGTTTCATGAATAGATATACTTTCAGCTTCCAACTCCAAATAGTCAATATTACTTTCCGGATATTTAGATGCAGGAGTCTTTTCAGGCACAACGAAAAAGTGCACGTCATTGTAGTCTCCATAACTTGAGAAACCCAGATGCAACCCCAGATTCTTATCATATCCATAATAGGCAAAATTCAGATGACCGCTAGTTCCTTCACTAGTAGATTTCCAATCTTCTTCCGTTGAATGCCGTTCCAAAAGTATCTCACCCACAGTGTTACGAATAATAAGATCGTGTCCGCTATCCAAGCACTCGCGCAAGTTCTTGCTATCGCAACTCTTAGCCAAAAGTTCCCGATATTCTTCTTTCGTCAGTTTCGTTATTTTCACCTCATCCGGCTCATTATCTTCTATCTCTTCCGGTTCGTTAGATGCCATGTTCCCCGTATTATCTTCTCCATCATACATTTCCTCTCCTTTATAATCAAAAAACTGTTCGCTCACCAACTCGCCTTGTCTAAATAGTCGTCTACACGCAATCTTTCCACCAGGATGATAATCTTCAAACGTACCGTCGGGAATAAGATCGGACGTATATTGCTCCAAAGAACGGAGTCGTCCCTCCTTGTAGTCGCGTAACACGATATGAGTATCGGTTATATCTGTCTGCGTAGAGTCGCAATCAGGTTTATTAAAAGAATGAGTTTCGTATCCCTCGTCTTGCACTATGCGGCGGAATAAGCCTTTCTGGTCTTGCCACACCGAATATTTATCCACGATACGAGGCGATCCCCAACCTTTACAAAAACATCGCTGGTAAGAATCGTTATTAAAATCCCAAAACTCCGACCATCCGAAAGGTTCTCCATCCCTAAACGGTGTCACGTCGTACTTCCGCCCCCATTTGTCATACGTTGTACGTTTTATCATCTGTCCATCTATGTATTCGTTAATTCTCCATAACGTACCATCCTTCCGATAGACAGTATCTTGCTTTATGTATTCTTGTGCCCCCACTGCAATAAACGGTAGTAAAGATACAAACAAGAACACATTCTTAATGATGTTCCTCATAGTCATAATATGTTTTGCATTCCCTAAAGCACTTCCATTATTTATAATAATGGAAGTGCTTTAGTCGGGTTATTCCATCTTCAAAACCTTTAAACCAACTCTGTATAAAATCCATCTTTTCAGGTATCTTTCTAAATTCATTTAATACGTCCACAAAAATAAGCGAATTAATATAAAGGGCTTAATAAAACCTATGCTTTTTATTGAAATTTGTTCGGATAAACATAGACTTCTACATTAGGTATCGGAGTTACCACTTATCAAAACAATAACCAACCCTACCAAAATGAAAAGATATCCCCTCTACTCTCTATATTATTCCAAAACACTATCTCACTGATATACCATCACTTACCATATCCACTCTTATTTATGGCACGCCTTTGGCATACCCTATGGCAATAAACAACAGTATTAATTAAAAATAAGAAGAAGATGATGGAATTTGATGTATTAGGATTTGCCGTTTGCGTCTTTAGCGGGGCAGCTTGCTTTTGGTTCTTTTACAAATGTATTGATTGGTTCGAGAATATCTAAAATGAAAAGGAGAAAGTAGTTATGTACATAGCACTATTTATTATCAGCGTAATTATGTTCGGGTATCTGATGTATGTACTTATCAGACCTGAGAAGTTTTAACGGTATTAATCTATTGAAGATATGAATACAGAGATTTTAGGTATTGTGGCACAGATTGTCCTGATGGTCATATTAGCATATCCCATCGGGAAATATATCGCCAAAGTTTATAAAGATGAAAAGGTGTGGTCGGATTTCATGACTCCAGTAGAGAAGTTCATGTACAAAATATGCGGTATCAATCCGGCAGAAGAAATGAATTGGAAGCAGTTCTTGCGGGCATTGCTCACTATCAACCTCTTTTGGTTTCTTTGGGGAATGGTGCTACTGACAGCACAAGGTGTTCTACCACTCAACCCGGACGGGAACATCGGACAAAGCGTTCACCAAGCATTCAACACGTGTATCAGTTTCATGGTAAACTGCAACTTGCAACACTATAGCGGTGAAAGCGGTCTTACCTATTTCACACAGTTGTTCGTTATCATGCTTTTCCAGTTCATCACCGCGGCAACGGGCATGGCGGCAATGGCAGGTATTATGAAAGCGATGGCAAGCAAGAGTACGCAAACCATCGGTAACTTCTGGTATTTCTTGGTAAGAGGATGCACACGTGTTTTGCTGCCGTTATCATTAGTGGTCGGTTTTATCCTTATCTTACAGGGAACGCCAATGGGATTCGACGGTAAGATGGAAATCAACACTTTAGAGGGTACGACACAACAAATTTCACAAGGTCCTACGGCTGCCATCGTACCTATCAAACAGTTGGGCACTAACGGTGGAGGCTACTTCGGCGTAAACTCCGCTCATCCGTTGGAGAACCCTACTTACCTTACCAACATGCTGGAATGTTGGTCTATCCTGATTCTGCCGATGTCTATGGTATTCGCACTCGGATTCTACCTGAAACGCAAACGGCTCGGCTATACCATTTTCGGCGTCATGCTGTTTGCCTACATCGTCGGTGTGGTTATCAACGTCAATCAGGAAATGGGCGGCAATCCTCGCATCGACAGTATCGGCATCGCTCAGGACAACGGGGCAATGGAGGGTAAGGAAATCCGCATCGGTGCAGGGGCTACTGCATTATGGAGCGTGACGACTACCGTCACTTCCAACGGCTCGGTCAACGGGATGCACGATTCCACCATGCCACTATCCGGCATGATAGAGATGCTGAATATGCAGATTAACACATGGTTCGGCGGTGTCGGCGTGGGGTGGATGAATTACTATACATTCATTATCATTGCTGTATTCATCAGTGGATTGATGGTGGGACGTACGCCTGAGTTCCTCGGTAAGAAGGTGGAGGCGCGGGAGATGAAGATTGCCACCATCGTGGCGTTGCTGCACCCGTTCATCATCCTTGTCGGTACGGCACTCGCTGCTTACCTGTTTACCCATGCACCGGGATTTGTGGAAAGTGAAGGCGGATGGCTCAACAATCCGGGCTTTCACGGACTCGGTGAGATGCTTTACGAATATACATCCTCTGCCGCCAACAATGGTTCCGGTTTTGAAGGTTTAGGCGACAACACATGGTTCTGGAATTACTCCTGTGGTATCGTCCTGATTCTCGGACGCTTCCTACCAATTGTCGGTCAAGTGGCAATAGCCGGACTGCTCGCCCGAAAGAAGTTTGTGCCCGAGAGTGCCGGAACGTTGAAGACAGATACGGTAACATTCGGTGTGATGACGTTTGCTGTCATCTTCATCGTGGCAGCTCTGTCCTTCTTCCCCGTACAAGCTTTGAGCACGATTGCAGAACACTTTAGTCTGTAATTAAATACGAGCTTTGATAACTAACAGAGTTATGCTCTGCAACAAACGACTCCGACTTGCAAATATCATAAAGCATTGCAAGCCGGAGTCTTTTTCATATCGCCTATTGTTACTATTATTTCCAAAGGCTATACCGATAAACATTATAGGACTAAAAACTTTGAACTATACCTATGCCCGTTCTTCCAATAGCGCACAAGATACGTTCCGGAAGGTAAACGTTGCCCTGTAAAGTCAATACCGAATAATGAATACACCCGGAAATACTCTACTTCCTCCGAAGCCCGGAGATAACCGTCTTCCACGAAGAAATCGACAGTTGTATTCATATCCGTCAGGTGGGAAACTCCCTCCATATAGGCTAACTTTTTAACCTGTTTCGGTGAAACTGCTTGTTGAAATATATAAAGCTCGTCCAATACTCCCTGATAATTATACGCTTGCTCATTCATTGTCATTGCTCCTATCGTCAGATTCTCGGCAGTATTCCCCATATCCTCTGTCAAAGATTTATAGGCATCGAGCAGTCCATTATGATACAACTCCAACGAGAAACCTGTATAAATAACGCAGAAATGTTCGAATCGGTTAAGGGTTAAAGGCATGGAATAATCCAAGTCTACCACACCCGAAGCCGTCTTTACCGTCCATCGAAGGGTCATATCCGGATTGATAGACAATTTGTAGCGGTCTTGCCAACTGCCATGACTTACCAAGAACTGTTCTGCACCATTCTTCTGCTGCGGACAAATCCAAAGGGAGATGGTAATAGCATCCCTGAAATTCAATTCATCGGAGTTAGGTAAATAGAAGAAATTATTCTTTACTTGCAATGCTTTTACCGGATTACCGGCAGCGTCATTCGTAAATATCGGAGAAGCTCCGCTGTATTGCGCTGCCACCACACCCGAAACCTTATCTTGTAAACTATCATCAAAAGGGAAATAAAGCAATGGAGTAACTTCGTCATCGTCATTACTTCTGACCAATACCTCATAATCTTTCGATACACTTCCCCGTACGGTAGAGGCTGTACACATCAACGTATAAATTCCTTCAGCATCAGGTAATCTCCACATTACATCATCCTTCGAATCTATTCCATCCTCAATAGTTCCGCCATTTATCGTCCACTTTATATCTGTCGGTTGTGCAGGGTTCTTCAATTGAACAGATGCCCGAACAACAGAGTTCGGCTGCACGGGCATAGTTTCCTCCACTTGAATCCCTGTAATCTCCGGAACACTAACTTGCGTATCCAAAACAAAGAATTCCACCGAATCACGGCAAAACGCTCCTTTATCTTCTACCGTGACATATAATTTATGCGCCCCAAGCGATAAATCGGCCGCGAACTGTATGGTAGAAGAAAGTTGTTTCTCTACTTTATCTCCATTTATCTCCCAAGAAAATGTGCAAGAAGAAGTAGTATGTTCCACCGTTGCCCGCGCCACTGCGGTCTGTCCCTTCACAAGATAAGAACTCTGCATCTCCAGATTCTTAATACGCAGTCGGGAACCAAAGTCATTACCCGCATGATAATCTATCACACAATGACCTGCATACAGCAAACGTCCGTCTTGACGCAGGGATACATTTTCCGGCACAAGAGTCAGTAATCGTACGCCGTCTGCCGGAATAGTCAGTGCATACATTCCTGAGACCGCTTCCGACAAAAAGACTTCGGATACGGCATCATAAATCCGATAACTGCCAGCAGGTAAATGCACAGAAACAGTACGTTTTTCGGTATAAGGATTATAATATAAATAGGTAGGATACTTTAGACGTCCGTCCAAGTCAGTCCGATTCAAATCCAACTGTAGAATAGCTTCTACATCCGTTGATTCTACCACTGCTGCCAAATAGCCGACACTCGAACCGCTATAGAGTGACAAATTTGTTGCAGCCCAACCACCTTTCAGTGCATCACCCATCGCAAACGGACTGGTTCCCTCCCATTTTTCTTTCATTGATTCGAAAGGTATCACTGCATTGGCATCATATTTCCGACTCCATGCCAAGCTCGCCTGCTCCTGATGAGTATCGGGCAATGCGTCGGTATAAAACAAACGACTGGCATTTGCCAGATTCAACACCCAACGGGCATAAGCACGGGCAAAGCGTTTATCATATTTGGCTACCGGAGCCAGTGCCGCAGCTTGTTGAAAACCATTCATCACGAAAGCATAATCATTACCTCCATCATTTGCTTCGCCTATCAACCCGGAAACATCATAATCTCCCCATCGTCCGACAATACATCCCCAGCCGCGCAACGCTCCCCGGTCAAAGCACCAGTTAAACATCTTCTCCAGATCATAGTCTGTACCTTCTAACGCATTCATTTTCGCAGCCACCTGAACACCATAAGCCAACTGTAACTCATAAGAAGGATTACTCGTTAAACTATTCAGAAATTCCAAAGATAATTCAGCTCCTTTCAAATACTTACGTTCTCCTGTTTCCAGATAAGCATGATACAGCAACCATGCGATACTTCCGGCACTTTCGGGTTCTTTAACGCCCGATGTCAATGGTTTTCCTGTTATTAAATCATAAGCCCGATGGTTCATATCCGGCAAACGCCATAAGAAAGTATTTCCTCCCAAACCCGAGACAGCTCCCAGCCACTGATCTGCAACGGATATGAACTGTTCCCTTGCCAAAGCATCCGGCAAATCGGCCAAATGATACAACTGATAGAAATACACATTCGGCATTACATCATACCACCAATCTTTCCCCGATTTGGAAGAAAAGCCATTCAAGTAAACATTCTCGCCATTCCTTACATTATAAAAATCCATCACACCGTGTGCAAGTTCGAGCCTACTCCTCTCTTCACATCCGGTTAAATAAGCAGAAATAACTGCCGGCATAACATTAATGGCTTCCGAACCTTTTCCGTGGGAGTTCCATCCCACATACGTATCCATATAGATCGGGTTGTACTGAGCATAATTCATACCTGCCTTTTCCTGAAAAGACAAAGGGAAATGCTCCCCTTCATGCTCGTTGAATACTAAGTCTACATATTGCTCCGTAACGGTTTTCCAATCACGTAAGAGATAAGATTGCGGAATATGCGGCATCTTCTCAATGCGTGGAATAGCAATTTGTTCCGTCTGTCCATTCGATATCATACAAAGACAAAGAAGCCCGACAAACAATATTTGTTTTCTCATACCTATATCCTATTTATTGAAAAAGGCACGGTTGTATCCCAGCCGTGCCTTTTCTTATTAAAACTTATTTGAATTATCTTTCGTCATTAAACAACTTATTTACCTGACCATCCGTTAAAGCGACAGTGAAAAGTTTCAATTGATCCATAGAACCATGGAAGTAATCCCATGCGTCAACTGATGGTTTGAACCAATCACTCCAAGCAGCCATAGCTTCTTCATAAGTAGTGCTGGCACCAATTATCAAAGGAAGAGTTTTTCCTGTAGGAGATACATAATCGGCAGCCCAAGTATTGCTAGCCAATGCAGGTTTACCTGTCTCATCCCAAGTCTTGGTCAATTCACCATTTACATAGAACTTCAAAGTGTGGGATTTATAAGACATAACCACTACCAAATGTGCCCATTCATTCTCTTTTACAGATTGCGGCATTTCATTATCAGCATCAATAATACCTTGCTCCGTTGCTACTGTAAAGAACGGCTTATTCTCATCCTGCAAATTAAACTTAAAGGTATTCCAATAGTTCAAAGAAATAATATAGTTTCCGGCAACTGTTTTTGTAGGTTTAACCCATACTGATAAAGATAATTCATCTTTCAATAAATCACCCTTTGTATAGTCGGAAATTTCCAAGTGTGCACCCTTATCAAAAGAAAGAGCCTTGCCACCTTTAACACCTTCTACAAACAAAGGCTTTTGAGTATCAGTACCAAAGATTTCAGCAGGTCCGGCCTTCAAGACAGCAGTCCAAGGCTTAACACCATTAGAAACTAAATTGTCACCTTCTTTTTCAAAATCCCAAGCACATACCATTTTATCCGTAGGAAGTGCATCATAAGCAGATGCCAAGAATGTTGCTTTGGCTTCTTGAAGCTGCGTCAACATATTATCGACTTCCGTCTGACTAGGATTCTTTTCCAAACCGGTCTTAACGGCAGTTATAATTTGCCGGAAAGCATCGATTGCTGTTTGCGGATAATCAGTTGTAGTTGCAGCTTCCAACAAAGCTGTACATGCAGTTAATTCTTCATTCAACGCAGCAGTATCAGCCTTTACCACTTCCTTGTCATCGTCATCATCCGAACAAGATGTCATAAGTGGTGCAACTAAAGTTACTGCCAAACAAAACGCTACTAATTTAAAATACTTTTTCATAATACTATACATTTAGTTAATAAATAAATTGGTAATTATTTTATTCCGAGATTAGAATCTAACTCTGTTTGAGGTAAAGGGAAATAATATCTGGGTTCTGTCCATGTAAACCCGGAACCGAGTGCCTCTGTTGCCACCTCTTTCCCCCAACGCATTAAATCAAAGAAACGATGAAACTCAAAGCCCAACTCCTTACGACGTTCCGTGCGAATCAAACTACGCATTTCACTTTCCGTTTTACCGGAAATGTCTGCAAGTCCTGCACGATTACGAACTCTATTCAATGGAGCTTCTGCCAAATCGGGATGGTGAAGTTCATTCTGGCATTCAGCTTTCATCAGCAAGATATCGGCATATCGCAAATAAATATAAGCCAATCCGCCATCACCCTTACGCCCGGCATCTACTTCAGTAAGCGGTTGGTTATGCTTCTTCACCAAGTAACCTGTTGATGACCAAGAAGATGAAAATGTATTATCATTCAACCATATTTTTCCATCACGACCAATAGAGGCATCCAAACGTAAATCATCGCTTCCGTCCGTTTGTTTTTCAGTAAAAATATCTACCCAGCTCTGAGTAGGGTTATCAAAAAAGTATCCGCTCTCAATAGAAGGAGCCAGCCATTGATTCAATGCATTGCTACAAGTCGGAACTTGGTTTGATAAGAAACAGATAGCAAATATGGTTTCAATGCTATTTTCATTTCCCAGCTTAAAAAGATTCTCATAAGAATCCAAATCATATAGATTTAAAGACTCTAAATTCTGAATACTCGTCAATGCTTCTCCATATTTCTTCTGATATAACTGCGCTTTTGCCAGCAAACCATAGGCTGCTCCTCTCGTTGCACGACCGGTTTCCGTCACCGCATAAGAAACAGGAAGGACTACGGCATCCGTCAAGTCTTTCTCTATTTGAGTATAAATACCCTCCACAGAAGATAAACCTACATAAATATTCTTATCCGAGTTTTGAGGATAAAGCTTCAACGGTACTTCTCCAAAGATATTTACCAATTGAAAATAAGAATAGGCACGTAAGAACTTAGCCTCAGCAATCATCTGCTCTTTCTTTGTGGCATCCATCGGAGTATTCTTTATTCCATCAATCACATTATTGGCACGACTAATTGTTTCATAAGTATTCTGCCAAAACTCAGCGATAACTCCATTGTCACTCTGTGCTGTAAAATCATCAATATAGCCTATCTCTGCCTGGTCACCATCGTTACCGCCTTTTACGGCATCATCCGAAGCAACGTCTCCGAATTTCCAGAGGTTAATACTATAGGCAGCAGCATTATAAATTGCATTTACCGCTAATTGTGCCTGCTCTTCATTCGACAGGATATTAGTAGAATTATAATCTCCTTTCAAATCTTCAGTCAAGAAATCATCACATGAAGAAAGCCCTGCCAATACTAAAAATACATATATTAATCTTTTCATTGCTCTTAAATTTAGAAGGTTAAATTAACTCCGAACGTATATGTTCTACAAGCCGGATAAGTACCCCAATCAATACCGTTTGCACGGTCTCCTTCGCCTGATGAGTTAGCACTCACCGTCATTTCCGGGTCAAAACCACTATACTTTGTCAGAGTAAATAAGTTTGTTGCTGCCAAATAAATACGGAGACGGTCTACTTTCCATTGATTCGTCTTAAACGTATAACCAATCTGCAGATTCTTCAAACGGGTATAAGAAGCATTTTCCAAGAAGCGGGTAGATACACGGGCATTGTTAGATTTTGCTTTCCAGCTCGCACGCGGATATTCATTGCTGGGATTAGTTTCTGTCCAACGATTATCATAATAACGCTTCGTCACATTGAAACCACGATAAAAGCCTTCATTATCCGTCAATATCTGATTATATATTTTATGTCCATAAGCTCCCTGGAAAAATGCGCTGACATCAAAGCCTTTCCATTCAGCACTTAAGTTCAATCCCAATGTGAATTTAGGAATAGAGCTTCCGACATGCTTACGATCCTTAGAATCAATAGTTCCATCTTTATGAATGTCTTTGAACTTTACATCACCGGGTTTTATACCGGCACCTTGATAAGCCGAAGAAATAATCTCATATTCATCTTGAAAGATTCCATCCATTTCATACATAAAAAACGAACCAACCGGATAGCCAACTTCTGTCTTCGTTGCATAAACACCATTATCTACACGCCCACCAACTACCGGTGCATCAATTTCCAATACTTCATTATGAAGGAAACCACCGTTAAATGCTATATCGAACCGACCATCTTTAAATATATGATGGTAAACCGCTTCAAAGTCAACACCACGATTCAATACTTTACCACTATTAATCCAAGGTGAAGAGGCATTACCAATTGATGGCGGATAAGGAGCTTGCATCAACATATTATCCGTAATCTTATTATAGAAATCAACAGAGAAACCCAATGCTCCTTTTAGAAACTCCATATCCAAACCAACATTGAATTGTTCACTTGTCTCCCACTTCAAGTTCTCATTACCTAACTGAGTTTGTGCATACCCGTTGGCAGCTACTCCTCCGAAAGGATAATAGTAATTAGGACTATAACGGTCTGAATAAGCATAAAGACCTACATTTTGATTACCGATAACTCCATAACCTGCCCGTAACTTTAATTGATGGAAGATTTCCTGATCTGCCATAAACGCTTCATTGCGAAGATTCCAACCACCGGATACCGAATAAAAGGTTCCCCAGCGATTATCGCCAATAAAGCGGGATGTTCCGTCTTCACGCAATGTGGCATTAATGTAATAACGGCTTTTATAATCATAATTAGCTTGCAAAAAGAAAGAAGCCAATGTAGAAGCCCATTCACTCTGACTCGATTCTCTTTTACCATTGCCATTACCTATATATATCAGATTTTTGTCCCAAATAGAAAAATCCTGATCAGAATTGTTGGCTGTCTTAGCAGTTTCACGAATAGCCTCAAAACCGACTAAAGCAGATACTGTATGAGCGTCATTAAATTTACGATTAAAATTCAAGGTTGTATTGAATGTCCAATTTAAATCTTCTTCATTGGCAATCGTCAAACTATTAGGATTATTTATACGATTGTTATCTCCCCAAGACCGATTGTACACCTTCTCCTCAAAACTACGGTAATCAACTCCGAAGTTCGTATTCAAATTCAGATTAAACGGTAACAATATCTTAGCATTAACTTTAGCAAACAAAGTCTTATTGTTCTTATTACGGTCTGTATAATCAGCTAATGCCTCCGGATTATACCCGTCACCAAAGAATGTATCATAAATAGCATTTCCAAAATAAGTGCTTGGCTTGTCTATATAATTACCATTGGCGTCTTTCACCGGAATAGCCGGATTACGGAACATAGCATAACGCACAACACTTCCCCCCTGATTATTTCCATAACCGTCACCGGAACTGGATACCGATTTTGTATTAGCGATACTACCATTCATATTCATGCCAATATGCAACCATTCCTTTGCTTTTGCATTCAAATTAGCACGGAGTGTCCCTCTCTCGTATCCACTATTTCTGATAATACCATCTTGATTAAAATAGGAACCTGAAACCAAATAACTCACATTATCATTTCCTCCGCTCACCGACAGTTCATGCGAATGCATCATTGCAGTACGGAATATCTCATCTACATGGTTTACATCTGCCAGATTTCCCAACATATCGTCAGTTATAAAACTACGCTGAATACTTGTGCCTATATTATCGGCCGCTGTTGCCTCATTATAAAGCTCAACATATTCTTTTGTGTTAGCCATCTTTACCAAATTAACAGCATTCTGTACACCTACCGTTCCATTATAAGAAATCCTAGCTTTACCGGACTTTCCTTGTTTAGTAGTAATCAAAATAACGCCATTTGTAGCACGTGAACCATAGATAGCAGCGGAAGATGCGTCTTTCAGTACTGTAACATTCTCAATATCATTCGGAGAAATATTATTCAATCCTTCCGAAGACGGAATCCCGTCTACAATATATAAAGGAGCGTTATCCGAATAAATAGAACCTACTCCACGTACACGAACTGAAATATCAGCCCCCGGAGCACCTGTGGCTGCCGAAACTTGTACTCCGGCAATACGTCCTTGTAAGGCTTGCTCGGCAGAAGCCAATGGAGCAGCAGTCAATTCTTTCGTTCCTACTTTCGAAACAGCCCCTAATACATCCGCCCTTTTCATTGTGGTATAACCTACCACAACCACTTCATCCATAACTTCGGACTTAGCTCCTAGTTTTACATCGATAACCGTACGACCTTTAACACTCTCTTTTATCGTTTCATAACCAATATATGATACGACTAACACTGCATTCTCCGGAACATTGAGTGAGTATTTACCATCCAAATCTGTGGTCGTACCGGTGGCACTTCCTTCAATCATGATATTTACTCCTATCAGACTTTCTCCGGAAACAGCATCTGTAATGGTTCCTGTAACCATCTTCGTTGTTTGTGCAAAGCTCAAAGATGAAATGAGCGTGACACAAAGCATAGTCCACATTTTTTTTAACATTGTGCTCATAGTTTATTTATAGCTTAAAGTTTGTTTATTCGCTGTGATGATATGATTACCATCTTTTTCTAATTTTGTACCGGCAGGAAGTTCAACAATGATACGGCTCTGATCAGCCGGAATCATTATCTCCTTAATTCCATTAACATTCTTAGCTACATACTCTTTAGCTACAATATCAAATAAATCAACGCCTGCCGCCAAAGGGTAAGTAATTGTTTTGTTTTCTTTATATGGATTATAATAGAGATAAACCGGATACGGACATTCTGCATAGAAATCCGTAGTATTACAGTTCACTTGCAAGATTCCTTCTACCGATGTAGTATGTACCATTGCTCCCAAAATACCGACAGGAGAAGTGCTATATACACTAAACATACTCTCGGGAGGATTAGAACTTGTCCACTTCGGCCCATCTCCAATAGCTACCGGAGACACGCCTTTTAAGACTTCTTTACCATAATCATCACTTTTGCGCAATCCTTCATAAGCAACATTTCCTTTGGTTAAATCACGCATCTCCGGTAACCATTGATGTTGTTCATCTATCTCATTCGGATAAAATAAACGACAGGCATTTGTCAGGTTCAACATCCATTTACCTATTGCACGGGCAAATTGCGGTTCATATTTGACTATCGGTACTAAAGGCCATGCTAATTTTACTGAATTCATAAAGAAAGCGTATCCACCATTATCCATGATACTTCCTTGTAGACCATAAACATCGTAATCTCCCCAACGCTCTGCAATAACTCCCCAACCATACCGTGCATTTTTATCGGTACAACCATCAAAAGTCCAATCAATGACTTGCTTAACATCATAATTTGTTCCTTGTTCCGCATTCATCCGGGCAGCAACAATAGCACTCATTGGTAACAGAATTTCATAAAAGCGACTCTCTTTCTGATTAAATATAACATCTAACGCGGATTTTGCATGAGCCAAGTAACGCTGGTCTCCGAATTTCTTATAAGCCGCATACAACACCCATGCATGCCCACCGGCCGCATCTTGTTGTAAAGGGATATTATTGATAACTCCCTCCATTTTACTATAATCAAAATAAGAATAATCATAATTACCATTTAATACCGAATCAGCTTTACAGAATTGTTCGGCAATGCTACGTTGTATGTACTCTGCACCTTCTACATTCGGATATAAATCACACAAAGCATAGTACAACACATTCGGGAACACATCATACCACCAATCACGTCCATATCCACCCCCTAATAAAGCAACCGAAGGGTTCGTATTATTCATAATTATGTTCCATCCATTATCTGAATTGAAATAATTCTGAACCATCTTCACATAGTTACGACCATTCTGATCCGTTTTATCAATACCGACCAAAGTACTACCAATCAATGCAGCCAAAGAGTTTAAACTCTCATGGAATTCTCCATTATTATTTAGCGGACCTTGTCTTGAATCATTTATTGCCGTATAAATACCGAATGTCTCCTGATTGATATTCCTCCTACTGTTATCATACCAAATCAGTGGATTACCATTCACCTTATTTCCTTCATTGAAGATATATGCATCAAAGTCCTTCGCTTTTTGCTCCCAATCTAATATTTTATAAGGTTGAGGCACATTAGGCATTAATTCCACGCGATTAATTGCCACTTGCTCTACCGGTACACCAAATGATTCTTCCTGACAACTTTGTATCGTCACAGTTGCACACATAGCAATTATAAATACTATTGCTTTATTTAATCTATTATTTTTCATACAAATCACAAGTTTTAATAATATGTTTTGCTAATGGTAAAGATAATAGCTGCAATCCCCCTACAATGGGAAGTGCATATTTTAATGAGAAATCTTCAGAGACTTTAAAAGCTAAGAATAAGAAAAGCAACAATCCAAAAGCACGTCCTACAAATAATCCTATTTCATGGCTCAAAATATAAGCATACTCATTTCTTCCCTCCTTCTTAGAAACGACATCTATTACGCGCAACATAATCGGATAGTAAGCCAAATCATGTAATGGCTGAAATATCACTTTACAAAGGACAAAAATAATCACTCCTACAGCTGAATAAAGGACACCATTGACTAATGTTCCTATAAAAAATATAATTAAACCTATTGAAAACACAATGATACGATGCTTAGGCTTTGTCATACGCCCCAATACATATACCAAAATAGCAGTAACACCACCACTGATACTTTGAATTAATCCCAAAGTTCCTTCTTCACCAACTAATTTCATAACCAATATAGCAGGTGCCGTAACCAAAAAACCTTGCACCATCCCCTTCAATGAAGCAAGTGCCAATAACTTATTCCAAAGAGCATCAAACTTAAAATATAGGAATTGCTTCGATATCGGATTCTCGTAATTACCCCGTAATATATTGAAACAAGCCAAAATTGCTATAATTGTTGCCATTATTGTGACAATTCTATAAGCTACAGTTACGTCAATCTGAATTCCGGCAAAGACTTTACCCTGCAACTGTGCAATCATCGCTCCTACAACTAAAGGTACAAGTATTTGTCCGACCGTGAAACCCAGACTCTCTAAGCCAAAAAAGTAATTCCGATTATCATCATTAGTTGAATTTAACGTAATCAGATAACGGTTAGTCCAGAAGAAACCGGAAGCTGCTCCCATTATAAAACCGATAACCAATAATTCTGCAATACCTAACTGTTCAAGCATCATCATACCAACCATTGATATAGCTGAGAAAAGAATACCGGCACAATATAAATAAGCAACTTTGATATTTTTCAGTAGCCAACCATTAATCACCGACGTAAATACAATTCCCGCATACATAGCCAACTGATACAATGCCACATACACAGGTTTACCACAGCTACGCATAATATAAGCACCAACAAATATTTCAACAATCGGCAATACTAAAGCATAAAGCATATTAGTTATCAACAGCACACGCATATTGCGTGGACATTGCTGAAATACGCGGTACTCGTTTAAAAGTTTCTCTATCATATTTAAACCTTTTATACGTTCGTATTTACATCTTCAAGGAACGAAGAATTTCTGCTATGGAGAAAGTAGCCGAACAGATTACTTCATCACTGGCACCATAATATATATGAACCGTATCCCCATCAACGAACTGTCCGTTTGTAAAGACAACATTGCCAAAGAATCCTGTCTGTTCATAAGAAGCTACCGGCTCCATAATCGGTTCTTCACTACGTGCTATTACTTTAGTAGGATCATTTAAATCCAGCAATAAAGCTCCTAAGCAATATCTATTTTCAGCATTGGCTCCATGATAAATCTCCAGCCATCCTTTATCCGTTTTTATCGGAGCTGCTCCCGCTCCAACACGAACTGCATCCCATTTTCCGGGACGTGTAGTAGCTATACAATGATGCTTGCCCCAATGAATACGGTCGGGACTCTCTGCCAACCAAATATAATTTCCCCCTAATTCAGGACTACTGGGACGATGAAAAGCATAGTACATACCATTCACTTTTTGTTCCCAAATAGCACAATCTTTATTATGAGGAGGGAATATCATACCATGACGAATGTAATCCTTAAAATCCCTTGTTTCAATCAAACCAACACCTACCGCTACGGAGGAAACCTCAGTAAAAGTCAAGAAATAGCCATCCTCTGTCGTTGCAACTCTACAATCCTCAATACCAAAAGCTTCCAAAGCACCTTTCCCGAAAATCGGAGGATAGGCAGTATCTTCATAAAAGTTCACGCCATCATCACTACACACCAGGCGCAAATACGACATTGTAGTTAAATAATAATTGTTTTTATATACGATAACACGGGGATCAGAAGCATCTAAATCCGGATCATTCTTATCGAAATGGAGAACTTCAATTTCTCCCTTATCATTATAAACAGGAAAACTGATTTTACCTTCCAGTTGTTTCGGACGTTCAGCTACACGTAATAGTAACCAAATCTTGCCATTCATACGAAACACTCCGGGATTCAACAAACAAACAATTTCCATTCCTTCGATACCGGGTTTCAGGTCGGAAGGTTTTAAGATAGGATTCTGTAGATTTCTTTTTGCTATATCCATAATATTAATGATTTTAATAGGCCAACATTCAATTCGAAACGTAAGAAATATCCCGTCTCGATTTCGAAAACAAATGTAAGGTTCTGCTAGGTAGAGAGCGTCTACTATGATTTCAAAAGGATATACTTCTCTAAAAATCATCATTTTGATACCATAGTATACTAATTTGAAATTATAGTATACGTTCTATAATTTGATTCCAAGTATTTTTGAAACAGAAGAATTAATTCTATCTTTGTTTTCCAACTTATTCTATTACGATGAATAAAACAAGAAACTTCAACTTTACGATTTGCTTTCTTTTCGCTCTGTTCCTATGTACAATTAAAGGGAATGGCCAATCTGTAGAATACTATCATCTGAACAACAACAACGGACTAAGTAATAGCGCTGTCAATACTATTTTTCAAGATAGTGAAAATATCATGTGGTTCGGGACATGGGACGGATTAAACAGGTATGACGGAACCCTATTCGAACAATATCGACCACAAAGTCGGGAAAAAGCATCTTTATCACATCAAATTATTCGTTCAATATCCGAAGAGAATAATAAATTCTTGTGGATAACCACCGACTATGGAATAAACCGTATGAATAAACAAACGGAAGAATTTGACCATTACTTTTTAGATTATCACAAATCTTATATTTACCAAGAGAAATCATTCTCTTGCAGTATAAACCATAACGGGATTATAGCAGCAGCTTTTAAAGGTAGCGGTTTATACCTATTCGATCAAGAATCAGAATCGTTTACTCCGGTTCAAATAGAAGGATATAACAGCAATCCGGCTATTACAGCATTATTTTTTGATGAAAGAAACTATTTATGGTTACAAGAACAAAGTGATAAATTACTCCGAATTGAAATAACCCAAGACCATCAAGCCAAATTAATCCAAGAAATAATACTCCCTGAAAAAGTAGAAAACATCTTTTACGACCAAAATAAATACATTTGGTTTACACAAGACACCCAGCTCCATTATATTAATGTATATGATATTAAGCCTAAGATTAACCCGACAGATGTTAAAATCGAAGGAACACTTAATACAGTATACAGCCACAATAACCAAATATTAATAGGAACAACAAACGGATGCTTTGTATTTAGTAATAACCGGTTAGTCCGCTATCTGGATACCGAAGTATCTGTACTTTCCTTATATAAAGGTACACAAGATATTCTATGGATAGGAACCGATGGAAAAGGTATCTACCAGAAATACAAAAAGCCCAATTTTATCACACTTATCGATCAGAAAAGGTTTGCCCACACGAATAACTTTCCCATTCGTGCCATATTACAAGATAAAAATAATAATATATGGATTGGCAGCAAAGGAGGAGGGTTATCCCGTATTTCCTATTTAGGAGTACCCAACTTCGAAACATTCTCAAATTATAATGTGGGTATAGGTAGGACTTATAACTCCGTACTATCACTAGCACAAGGCAATAATTGTATTTGGGTCGGTACCGACGGGTTTAAGTTGCAATACTTCGACACTCAAAACAATAAACTAAAATATCCTGATTTCCTTGATTCCTCACTAGCCCAAGCCATATGCTCTGTTTATAGTATTCTGCAAACCGATTCATCAACACTATATGTAGGTACAAGCGGTGAAGGTTTCTTTAAGCTATCAATCAATACTAAAAACCAAATAGAGAACATCACCCAATTCAAACATATAGACGATACCCCCAATAGTGTCAGTAGCAATATTATCTATGCAATACTCGATGACGGAGATTTCTTATGGATTGCTACACGGGGAGGAGGACTGAATCAATTCAATAAAAAGACGCATCAATTCTCTATTTATAAAAATGAACCGGATAACTCTAATTCCATTTGCAGCAATGATGTCATTTCTTTATTAAAAGACAGTTCCGGGAAACTATGGATAGGAACCACCTCGGGCTTGAGTATATTGACAACAGACAAAGATGGAGCAAACAGATTCAAATACATTGAAGAGAGTTCGGGGTTACCCAATACCAATATACATGCCATCTTAGAAGATTGTTATCATTATATTTGGGTCAGCACCAGCAACGGGCTTGCAAAGATTAATCCCAACACCTATCAAATTACAGCTTACTACCATGAAGAAGGGTTACAGGATAATGAATTCTCCGACGGAGCCGGCTTCGCCAATGCTAAAGGCACAGAACTATATTTCGGTGGCATTAATGGTTTTAATATTTTGCATCCTTCCCTGATTGCCAGCAAAGATTTCACCCCCAACCTTATTCTCAATCATGTGAAAGTAGATAACATGCCTTATCAAATTCACCAAAATACGATTAAGACAAATTATCAAACAGGGTCAATCAGCCTCTCTTTCTCTGTATTGGATTACTTGGATAATAAAAAATGCCAGATTGCCTATAAATTAGAAAAACGAACATTGATAAGCAACAAGAAAGATGCACAGTGGAGCTATATAGGTAACAATAGAAACATCATCCTAAACGAGCTTTCATCGGGAGAATATACCCTCTACGTAAAATCCTGTAACTCCGAGCAAGTATGGAACACTCCTATGCAGTTTTCCATATTAATTACACCTCCGTTGTGGGCAACCCAATGGGCTATCTGGTTGTACATTCTGATAGTGACATTAGGAATATGGTTGTTTTACCGAGTTAAAAAGACCAGGCTCATCATGAATCATGAGTTGGAAATGGAAAAACAAGAGAAGATAAAAAAGGAAGAGATACATCAAGCCAAACTACGGTTCTTCACTAACATCGCCCATGAATTCTCCAATTCAATCACTCTTATCTATGGTGCCATAGAGCAAATATTCATGAACGAAAATCCCGATGTAAAAATAAAGAAGCAACTCTTGGCCATACGTCGGAATACAGAGCGCATGCATGAGCAAATACAAGAACTAATGGAGTTCAGAAAAGCAGAAACGGGTCATCTACATGTACAACTGGAACAAGTAGACATCTGCGAACTGATAAAATGTACTTTGGACAACTTCATAGATATAGCCGACTCTAAAAAGATTAATCTGACATTTGATATTCAGGAGAACCTGCCATTATGGATTATAGACCGCAGTATGTTGGAAAAAGTAATATTCAACTTATTATCCAATGCCATAAAATACACACCGACAGAAGGATACATCAAGATTAATGCTACTATTGATACAAACAATCAACTTGTAATAGCTTGTACGAATAATGGTCCGGGAATACGTCCGGAGGATTTATCCAATGTATTCAACCGATTCACCATCCTGGATAACTTCGAAACGAAACTTTCCCAAGGACTATATACCCGTAATGGTATAGGATTGGCCCTCTGCAAAGATTTAGTCAACTTAATGGGAGGAGTTATTTCCGTCAACAGTGAAATCAATCAATATACGACTTTCACCATTACATTACCCCATCATACCGATAATGAAATATCTGTTGTAAAGGAGATGATTACCGCACCGCAGGATAAAACGGCAGGGCTTTTCACCAATCAGCGTCCCATCGTACTTATTATCGACGATCAAGAAGATATTCGTACACTGATTAAAGATGTTTTAGGTGAAGAATATGAAGTAATTCCGGCATCCAACGGATTGGTAGCTTTGAACATATTAAAAGATACATTGCCGGATTTAATTATTTGCGACATCATCATGCCGCAAATGAACGGCATAGAATTTATCAGTCAAATAAAGAAGGAGAAACGCACGCAATATATCCCTATTATCATGCTTTCCAGTAAATCGACCATCGAAAGCCATATCAACGTGCTAGAAACGGGGGCCAACATGTTCATCAATAAACCTTTCCATCCACGATATTTAAGGGCTGCCGTAGAGCGCATTCTGAAAAATGACAGTATGATGAAAACTTTCTCCGAATCACCGGCCGCTTACCGGGAAAAGTATAACAACACACTGATAAGCAAAGAGGACAAACAGTTTATCGACCGGGTTATCGAAGCTATCAGCAATAACTTCGGAGATGAAAGCTACAATCAGGATTCCTTATCCAATGATTTAGTCATCAGCCGGGTACAGTTATATCGGAAGATTAAGCAAATCACACAATCCACCCCCGGTGACTTCATTCGGAACTATCGGTTGAAGCAAGCAGAAAATATGCTGATTCATACCGACAAGACCGTATCGGAGATTATCCTTGAATGCGGATTCCATAACAAAGCCTATTTTTATCGCGAATTTGCTAAGTTACATAATTGCTCACCGAAAGACTTCAGGGCACAAAAAGGACAAGATGAGGATGCTAAAAGCACTGATCTATAAGCCCAAATGACAAAATCCGGTTATAAAATCAGTCCCGGAAATTTATAGCCGATTGATATGCTATTCAACATACGGTCCTTTGATTGCAAACGATAGGAGTTTGTGAACAAAGGACCGTATGTTTGTAATCAAACGTCCTGATGTTTTTTAAAAACAACCTGATGATTGAAAAAAAACATCAAGGTGTTTGTAATCAACGTCAAGTAATCTGTTGAATGATTCCGTCTTTTCCTTCTCACAAATATACCTTCCAAAACAATAGTTCACCTTTCCAAAATGAAAAGGTCGTCTTATAAACGTGGCATGGACTAACAACCGATATATAGCTGATATTCTTCTATTTATCCATTAGTCCCATAATTTGGCATGCCTTTGGCATATACTCCTGCATAAAAAACAACAGTATACAAATTAAAAGGTAAAGAGACTATGGTTAATAACAAATCAGCTTCCTTATTTCAAAAGGAGCAAGTGATGGAGAGCCTGAAGCAATCATTCGTAAAACTGAATCCGAGAGTGATGATAAAGAACCCGATTATGTTCACCGTAGAGGTATGTACGGCAGTCATGTTTCCGGTGACAATCTACTCCATATTCAATGATGTACAAGGCTCGTTCGCTTACAACATCTGGGTGTTTATCATCCTATTCATTACTTTACTGTTTGCCAACTTCGCCGAAGCAATAGCCGAGGCACGCGGAAAGGCGCAAGCAGACAGTTTGAGAAAGACGCGTGAGGAAACTCCTGCTAAAGTCATTATAGGTGACAAAGTGCAAACCGTGAGCAGTTCCGGACTGAAGAAAGGCGATATCTTTATTTGCGAAGCAGGTGATACCATCCCCGCCGACGGAGAGATTATCGAAGGACTTGCCTCCATCGATGAAAGTGCCATTACGGGAGAATCCGCCCCGGTGATCCGCGAGGCGGGAGGCGACAAAAGTTCCGTAACGGGTGGTACGAAAGTATTATCCGATACCATCAAAGTATTGGTTACGCAGCAACCGGGTGAGAGTTTTCTCGATAAGATGATAGCCCTTGTGGAAGGTGCGTCTCGACAGAAGACCCCGAATGAGATAGCCCTGACCATCCTTTTGGCCGGCTTCACACTGGTATTCGTCATTGTATGCGTCACCCTGAAGCCGTTTGCCGATTATACGGGAACAGTCATCACCATTGCGTCATTCCTATCTCTGTTCGTGTGTCTGATACCAACGACTATCGGTGGACTGCTCTCCGCCATCGGCATTGCCGGAATGGACCGTGCCCTCCGCGCCAACGTTATCACCAAGTCCGGTAAGGCAGTGGAAACAGCGGGCGATATCGACACACTGCTACTCGACAAAACAGGAACCATCACCATCGGTAACCGCAAGGCTACGAAGTTCTATCCGGTAAAAGGTATGGACGAACACGCGTTTATAGAATACTGTCTGCTTTCGTCTATCTCCGATGAAACACCGGAAGGAAAGTCTATCGTGGAACTAGGACGCGAAAACGGAATACGAATGCGCAGCCTCAACACTACCGGAGCCAAGATGATTAAGTTCACCGCAGAGACCAAATGTTCCGGTGTAAACCTTGCCGACGGAACGGAAATCCGTAAGGGAGCTTTCGATGCCATCCGCAAGATTACCGAAGAGGGAGGCAATGTATTTCCCGACGAAACACAAGAAGCAGTTGCTTCCATCTCTTGCAACGGAGGTACACCATTGGTGGTATGTGCCAACAGGAAGGTTATCGGAGTCATCGAATTGCAGGATATCATCAAGCCGGGCATTCAGGAACGCTTCGAACGTCTGCGCAAGATGGGTGTAAAAACTGTAATGGTAACGGGTGACAATCCACTCACTGCCAAATACATCGCCGAGAAAGCAGGTGTAGACGACTTCATTGCCGAAGCCAAACCGGAGGATAAGATGAACTACATTAAAGAAGAGCAACAGGCAGGTAAACTTGTTGCCATGATGGGTGACGGAACAAATGACGCCCCTGCCCTCGCCCAAGCCAATGTAGGCGTAGCAATGAATAGCGGTACACAGGCAGCCAAAGAAGCCGGCAACATGGTAGACCTCGACAATGACCCGACTAAACTGATCGAGATTGTAGAGATTGGTAAGCAGTTGCTTATGACACGCGGAACGCTTACAACTTTCTCCATCGCCAACGATGTGGCAAAGTATTTCGCCATTATTCCGGCATTGTTCATGATTGCCATCCCGGAACTCGCCGCACTCAATATCATGGGACTTCACAGTCCGGAGAGTGCCATCCTTTCGGCAGTCATTTTCAACGCCATCATCATTCCTATCCTGATACCGTTGGCACTGAAAGGAGTAACATACAAACCGATAGGTGCAAGCGCACTGCTCCGCCGTAATCTGCTCATCTATGGTTTGGGCGGTGTCATAGCACCATTTATCGGTATCAAAGTAATAGATTTATTCATAGGATTATTCTTTTAAATATCAGCAACAATGAAGAACTTTATTAAATCACTTAAGCTTACACTCGCATTCTGTGTATTCTTCTCCGTATTCTATGTATTGATTCTGTGGGTATTCGCACAGTTCGCAAGCCCTAACAAAGGAAATGCCGAAGTAGTCACCCTGAATGGAAAGATAGTGGGTGCGGCAAACGTCGGTCAATCCTTTACCAAGGACATCTACTTCTGGGGACGTCCCTCCTGCGCCGGTGACGGTTACGACGCTACCAGCTCCGCCGGCAGCAACAAAGGCGTAACCAATGAGGAATATCTCGCTGAAGTATCAGCACGGGTGGATAGTTTCCTTGTTCACCATCCCTACCTCAACCGCAATGAAGTACCAGCCGAAATGGTAACGGCAAGCGGTTCCGGACTCGACCCGGACATCACCCCCGAATGTGCTTATGTACAAGTAAGGCGTGTAGCTCGAGCACGAGGGATGAATGAAGAACAAGTCAAAGCCATCGTAGATAAGGCAATAGAAAAGCCGCTACTCGGTGTGTTCGGAACGGCAAAAGTAAACGTACTAAAATTGAACATCGCATTAGAGGAAACAAATGATAAGAAAATACATATTTAATATGAAGAAATATATGAAAAAGATAATCGACATAGACAGTGAGTCTAAAGGTGCTATTAAGATAATGGCAATTATCGCCGCATTCCTATGGATTGCAACAAACACCTGCGCCCAGGCACAAGAGAAAGGTGTCAGTTTCAATGTGCAGGGAGACTTGGTAAGTTCCTACGTATGGCGTGGTATGTATCAATCCGGTGCGGCAATTCAACCTACACTCGGATTGAGTGCAGGAGGTTTCTCGCTCACGGCATGGGGTAGCGTGGACTTTACCGGACAGGGACATAAGGAAGCAGACCTCACCGCAGCATACAGCGTAAAAGGTTTCACCATCTCACTGGCTGACTATTGGTGGGCAGGACAAGCCAGCTCTAATACAAGTGGTGAAAAGGCAAATGCCGATGTAGACGGTGCAGGGCGTAACAAATATTTCAACTTCGACAATCACGATACCAAACATATTTTGGAAGCCGGACTGGCATATACACTTCCCATTGAGAGGTTCCCGTTGAGTATTGCGTGGTACACCATGTTTTGGGGAGGCGACAAGAAAGTCAATGATAAAGGAGAGGTGAAGAATGCTTATTCTTCCTACATTGAACTGAACTATCCGTTCACCGTGAAAACCGTAGACCTGAACGCCACGCTCGGTGCAAGCCCTTTCAAGTCACCAGGCAACTATTACAATGATGGTTTCGCCGTAACAAATGTAGGATTGAAGGCAACAAAGGCTATCAGGTTTACCGATAATTTCTCCCTGCCCGTCTTTGCACAAGCTATTTGGAGCCCGAGTCGGGAGGACGTGCATTTCGTGTTTGGTATCACATTAAAGCCATAAATACCATAATAAGAAATGGATAGAGAACAAAACGTGCAACACTTCCTCGACCTGATAAAGAAGTCGCGTCGCGGTAAATTTAAGATCTATATCGGTATGATAGCCGGAGTAGGCAAATCTTACCGTATGCTGACGGAGGCTCACGAGCTTCTAGCCGGAGGAGTGGATGTGCAGATCGGTTACATTGAGACGCATGGACGACCGGACACGGAAGCATTAGTGACAGGACTGCCCGTCATCCCCCGCCGGAAGATATTCTATAAAGGAAAAGAGATAGAGGAAATGGATCTGGATGCCATTATACGGATTCATCCCGAAATTGTCATCATTGACGAACTGGCACATACCAATGCGGAAGGCAGCCGGAATGAAAAGCGATGGCAGGATGTGCTCGATTTGCTCGAGGAAGGTATCAATGTAATCAGTGCCGTCAATATCCAGCATATTGAAAGTGTTAACGAAGAGGTGCATCGCATCTCCGGCATCGAGGTAAAGGAACGCATCCCCGACAGTGTTCTCGAACAGGCAGACGAGGTAGTCAACATCGACCTCACCGCCGAAGAACTCATCACCCGTCTGAAAGCCGGAAAGATATACCGCCCGGAGAAGATAGAACATGCGTTGAACAACTTCTTCACGGTAGAACATATTCTCCAGTTGCGCGAACTTGCCCTAAAAGAGGTGGCACTCCGGGTAGAGAACAAGGTGGAGAATGAGGTAGTGATATCCAATGTAGGGGTGCGACATGAGAAGTTTCTCGCCTGTATCAGCAGTCATGAGAAGACACCCCGCAAGATCATCCGTAAAGCAGCAAGGCTCGCCGCACGTTACAACACCAAATTCGTTGCCCTGTACGTGCAGACCCCAAAAGAGAATCCCGACCGTATTCCCCTCTCCAGCCAGCGCCATCTGCTCAATCACTTCAAACTCGCTACGGAATTAGGCGGTGAAGTAGTGCAGATACAGTCGGCGGATATCATCGGGAGCATCCTGAAAATATGCAAGGAAAAGCAAATCAGTACCGTGTGCATGGGAAGTCCGTCTTTCAAGCTACCACAGATATACTTCTCCATTACCCATTACAAAAAATTAATAGATACACTGTCGCAGTCTAACATAGATTTGATTATCTTAGCCTGCAATTAACATGAACAGCCATGAACATTAAAACGAAACTCACTTTCGGCATAGGCGTATTGGTAGCCATGATTGTACTGTTGGTAGTTCTCTCGGCAGTAAACCTCCAGATACTGACTGCTACCGAGCCTGACAGCCCTGCAGCAGGCCCCGGTCTGCAACGGGCATTGATGTGGATTTACATCGTAGGCATTGCCTGCATCCTTATCGGAATCGGCATGCTGTTCCGTCTGCCCTCCTCCATCAACAAGCCCATCAAGGAACTGACCAACGGCATCATGGAGATAGCCAACCATAACTATCAGAAAAGATTGAATCTTGGTCCGAATGAGGAGTTTATAGAAGTAGCCGAAAGTTTCAACCGCATGGCGGAACGGCTGGCTGAATATCGGGCAAGCACTTTATCCGACTTGCTTGCAGGCAAGAAATATATCGAGGCAATCGTCAACAGTATCACCGAACCGATCATCGGGCTGAATAAAGATAAACAGATCGTCTTTGTCAATGAGGCAGCCCTCAACGTGCTGAACCTGAAACGGGAAGCCATTATCAATCAATCAGCTCCCGAACTATCTCTAAAAAATGATTTATTGCGCCGCCTGATACGGGAACTGCTCAACCCCGGTGATACGAAAGAACCACTCAAAATCTACGCAGACAACAAGGAGAGTTATTTCCAAGCCAAATACATCCCTATCAAAATGGTAGAGACCGGCGAGAAAGAACAGACTTATATAGGAGACGTCATCCTGCTGAAGAACATCACAGAGTTCAAAGAACTGGATGCTGCTAAGACAACCTTCATTTCTACTATCTCCCATGAGTTGAAAACCCCAATCTCCGCCATCCTGATGAGCCTTCAATTATTGGAAGACAAACGGGTAGGTGCACTCAATGAAGAACAGGAAGAGCTATCCAAGAGTATCAAAGAAAACAGCGAACGTCTGCTGGGCATCACCGGTGAACTGCTTAACCTGACGCAAGTGGAGGCCGGCAAACTGCAACTCATGCCGAAGATTACCAAACCGATTGAGTTGATAGACTATGCCATTAAAGCCAACCGTGTACAGGCAGAACGATTCGGTATACAGATAGAGGTAGAATATCCTGAAGAGAAAGTAAGCAAACTGTTCGTGGACAGTGAAAAGATAGCATGGGTGCTCACCAACCTGCTAAGCAATGCCATCCGCTATTCTCCGGAAAACGGGAGGGTAATTATCGGTGTCCGTCAAGAAGACGACTATGTGGAAATGTACGTTCAAGATTTCGGCAAAGGCATTGATCCGCGTTACCATCAAAGTATCTTCGACCGTTATTTCCGTGTGCCCGGTACTAAAGTACAAGGTAGCGGTTTAGGACTTTCCATATCCAAAGACTTTGTAGAAGCGCACAACGGGACACTCACTATCCAAAGCGAAGTAGGGAAAGGAAGCCGGTTTGTCATTCGGTTTAAAGTGAAATAGAGAATCTGTCATATTAAAGAAGGAGGTTGTCAAAATTATCTTAATTCCCCCGCTTGAGCGGGGGTAGGGGGTGTGTGAATTTTCTAACAGTTTAATAAGCAAAGAAAGATCACACACCCCTTAATCCCCGCTCAAGCGGGGAAACTTGGATGCTTTGACGTTTAGCACAACCTCCTTCTACAAATCATATCGTGCAAATCTGCAACGATTCTTTATTTCACGTATACCTTACCGGTCACTATACCGTCATCCGTAACTATTGATAGAATATACAATCCCTCAGACATAGTACCCATATCGATCTTATCCGTACCAGAATAGTTGCCAACCAACATACCATTCACGGTATAAACCCTAGCCACACTATACTCTTTCAGAATAGACAAAACATTGTCCGAGAAAATATAAGCATCATTCATATACTCTTGCGATATAGACTGTGGAGGATTCGTGTTCCATATCTTTGCCGAATACAGATTATAAGTAGTTATCACAGTTCCTTTAGCGGCCTTCTTCTGACCGTCGGCTATAAATCCGAAATAATAAAGTCCGTCTTCCTGAATGGTTACCATACCTGTTGCCGTTTGTTTATCCTCAGATATAACCTTACCGATAGCGATAGTATCCGTAAATGACTCAGGCATATCCTCTCTTGCCATATACATTCCGATATTTATCTTTGCCGCCTCTTCTTCTTCAAGGTTTTCCGGGTAATCAATGGATAGCTGATAATCAAAGTTCACATGTATTTCATCACCTTTGCGGCACTGGAATACCGGCGCAACATATACACCCGGCAATTCGGTGGGAATATCCATATAGGAATAAGCGGCACGATTGGTTTGCATGAACGTTGCATCACCTTCCGATACCTGTGCCCACTGCTGGAAAGTTTTTGAAGGATTATAATGGTACCACTCATCTTCTCTGTTTGCAAAATCAGCCTCATACGTTCCCAGCTCCATACCCGTCGTTACAGGTTTCGTTATAGAGAATAAATCCATATAAAAATTACCTGCCGTTGTTGTGGAAGAACACTTCACACCAATATAATACTTACCGGACTGATTCAAGCTGATACTCTTACATATTTTCTTGTACTGTTTTGTACTGACAATTGATTTTTCCGCCTTATACACAGATATGGTCATTGATTCACTATCAGGCGCAGTACCTAAGAATATTTCAAAGTCTTGCCCATATACTTCCGGATCAATCATATTAAGGAAAGTGCGGTAGAAGAAACTGAAATCATAAGTCCCTGCCTCAATATCTATACATCCTGAATATGCCCAGTCTCCATCGGGGTTCATTGCCGAGCCCGAATGATAAATAGCACCGGTGCCACTATAAGCAGAACGGCTTGAGGAAAAATTATTGCCTGTAGCCCAAGTACCTCCGAAGATCCAGTACAAACGTTCCAAATCTGTTTCAAAATCGCATTGATACGGAATAGAACCATTCTCATAATTAATAATGACCGGAGCCACCCATGAATTATTATAAGCATCAATATCATCAGGATCTTTCACTGCCACCTTAATAATATAAGTATTGTTTGCCGAAATATCGACTTTCGTAGTAAATGTATGGGTAACCGTATCTCCGGGAGCTATATCTCCGACATAAGTTTCCGTTATCTCTTTCCCATCATTCACAGTATAAGATAATGGCAGGTTGCTTCTCACGGTAGTTCCGTGATTTGCCACTTTCAAGGTAACTGTATTTTCCGTCAGGTTAAATCCGGTCTCGGCCGAATTTGTTGCAGTAATCATACACATATCTTCGTCCTTATCAAAGCGGATATCATCAAGAATTATATCATGCCCCTGTCCGTCATTGTAAAATGCCAGATAATAATTACCTGCTTCCTGAACATCGACAGATACATATCCCTGCTTGTAATTCAATAAATTAGCATTAGTCAACGTAGCAACGCACAATGGTTCTCCTTTCTTTATTTCATCCGGTTGATCTGTTTTTGTCAGATAAACCTTTATATTACATCCGTCCACAGCAGATGCCGATGACATTCGCGTCAGATAATAGAATGAGATACGTGCGTTACCTTTAGGAGTGTTGATTGCCGGTGAGATAAGCCAATCATTATGCTCGGTACCTGCCAATGAACTGATATAAGCAGCGTTGACTCCATCTTTAGCATAATTCACTTGTCCGTCTATAACTTGCATCAGCTCCCAATAGACAACATCATTGTCCGGATTGGATATGATCCAGTTTGAATTATTTTCCGTAGTTTCAAAACTCGCCTTATAAGGAAACGCCTGTGCCTCATATGATGAAATAGTTAAGGATTTAGAATCATTACCGGGATCTCCGTCCGTAGGCAATTTAGTCCCGACCGTTAAAGTATGCATTCCGACAGCACTTAAATCAATCTTACCCGTTTTAAAAGTATATTCAACACTTTCGCCAACTGTCATGGAAGCGATTGTTTCTTCCACTTTAGTACCGTTATCCAATTGATAATACACTGCTATATTTGTTAAATCTTTATTTCCTATATTCTTAAAAGTAGCCTTCACCTCCACATTATCCTTTGCCAACGTCGCATTCAATGCCGGAGAATCAATCGAAAGGACAGTCACATCATCATACGGATCTTTTATTTGTATATTGTCCAGAAAAAGCTGTCCCATATAAGTAGTGGCAGGTTTTATTGCCAATGTATAAAGCCCTGCTTCCGGCACATCAATCGACATGCTTGTTGAAGAATACGCCGGAGAAACAGCCAGATTACCGGTACCGCTAAGAGTCAATTCACTAAAGTCCTTCACAAGATACACCTCTAAATCCGCTTCTACCAATGTACGGTAATCAAATAATATTTTTACCGTTCCCTTTGGCAAAGAAATACAGCTACTCATTAAATAACTGGCATTATAAGTCAATGTCCAGCACCAACCTTTTAACTCATCATTATAATAATGCCAACCGGTTCCTCCGGTAGTAGTACTCATGAATGCCGTCTCTGCATTATCATCTGTCATGGTAAACGGATAATCAATCTCATCTCCAATAGCAATAGAAACAGTTTGCGCATCATTATCATGATTAACATCCGCATCAAATTCAACCCATACTTTTATTTCATATTCATTGCCTGACCTCAATGTCGCAGGTGTCTGAAAAGTATATTCCCGCTGATCTCCACCGGCCAATACTTCATTCACCATTTCGGTAACTACCGGATTATTACCCACCTGATAGTTCATCTTATACGACTCGACATCATAACCTACATTCCTGATAGTAGCCTTTACAACTTGCTCCGTCTCACAACTGGAAATAGGACTATCAACCGCTATAGCAGATAAATCCGAAGCTTTCACCTGATTTATCACAATATTGTCCAAGTACAGGGAATTAATCAACATAGGGAAAGCCTGCGGCATTCCATAATCATGGAAAGCAATATAGATTTCCTGCCCGGCAAAACGGCTCAAATCAACACTGTAATTATTCCAATTATCGGTAGATTGAGGAAGAATAGACAGGATAACCGTTTCGAAGTTTGCTTCATCTGTTCCTGTTGAAGAAACAGCCACTTCAAACTTTATTTTCGCTTCATCCGGAATCGTTGCCATACCATTGTAAGATGAAGCATATCCCATCATAAAGTTCAGGATATCTCCATTATTTACGGTAATCTTTGGTGTTATCAACCAAGAATCCGGGTTAGGTCTTCCATAGTCCACAGACAAATAGCCGGTAATAGATAAAGCGGCATTCTCTCCTCCCTGTACAAATCCCGACAAGTTCTTTAAACCATTGTCTGTATAAGGAATTGATTTCCATTTATAAATGTCCCCTGAGCTTTTCACAGTCCAACCCTCCGGTGGAAATGTTTCTCCTTCAAATCCTTCATTCAATGCTTGTCCATAACTTGTAACAGCAATAAGAATGAAACAAAACGTAAGTAACAGATTCTTCATAAGATCGATTTATTTAATTAATAATTGAAGATGATAAATCGTTTCACATCTCTTTTTGACAAAGTAAATCATATTTTGCATAACTGTATGAGGCATCTGCCCTTACTATGCTACGATAACATTGTTAAACCGTACCTACAAAAATGCCATATACCTATATAATAAGTTATATATCAATTACATATAATACCGTTATAAAAAGTAACAAAGACATATTTTCTTTATTTTTCCACCCTTTTCCTGTCTTTATTTTAAAGAAAAGCCTGTATTCTCTAACTATTTCTTATATTTGTCATTAAATAAATTCTCACTTTAAACATCATATCGCTTATAATGATTCGTAAATCAATTACATTCATTCTGTTATTATCATTAAGCACCTTATCTGCTTACTCTAATACAACAATCGATAACTACCGGAAATTATTGAATAAATCGAAGATAGTTGCGGCAAACCATGAATCTGCCCTCAATCAAGCATATGTCCAAAAAGCTGACTCACTATTACAACTAAATCCTTCTAAACAAAACTTGATTGCCGCCGAACAAGTTGTTTTTGACATCTGTTTCAGTTTGCATCAACAAGACAATCATCACGACGTTATAAGCTACATATCTTATTGCCAACCTATATTAAAAGAAATTATACCGGATGAAAAAGAAGCGTACTCCATATATATCAACATATTAGACCAATATGGAGTAGCTTATCAAAATATCGGATTGGCCAGTCAGGGAATGAATATATTCTTTAAAGCATTGGCACTGGCAGAATATAAAAATCTAAAGTCTGAAACAACGGTGCTTTACAATAACATTGCCGCGACTTATGCAGAACAGCATCAATATGCAAAGGCAGATTCTATCTATACAAAAGCAATTCGCATCAATGAAGAATTAAAAGACAAAGAGAAACTGTTTGTTAACTACAATAACCTGTCTGTTCTTGCCAGCAAACAAAATGACCATAATAAAGCTCTGGAGTACGCTTTTCTAGCAATACACCAACTGAAAGCCCAGAAAGATTCCAGCATGATTATGCTGATGTTACGTAATATTTCCGGTATCTATCTTCATAAAGGAGAACGGAAATTGGCATTGCAATATTTACAGGAAGTAAAAAGTTATCAGGAAAAGCATAATGAACATAGATACTTGATGAATACCTATAACATGATGGCAGAAATATATGTTCAGCAAGAAGATTCTTTCCTATATTATCTGAAGAAGACGCTGAAAGTAGCCCATCAAAATAACAACATAACTGATAATACAGGTATATTATTCCGGCTATCCAGCTTTTATGAAAAGAAAAAGGACTATGCTCAAGCTAATTTCTACTTAAAACAGTATGCAAATATAAGAGACTCCATACTTGCTTCCGACAAGCAGACGCAGGTAGACAACTTATTGAATATGTATCTGGAAGAACAACAGCAACACACAAAAATAGAACAGATACAGCAGGAACAAACCAAAACAATCCGTCTGATGCGTATCATTTCCGTTATTTCAGTAATGATCATCTTATTCGGATTTATCTACGGTATCTTGAAACTAAGAAAAGAGAGAAAGAACTATTTCAATAAAGTACGCAGGCATTTACGCAAACGGCAGGATATGCTGTCGGGACAAAGAGACCGAATTATGTCTTTGATAGATGAGATTGAAAAGAAGAACGAGCTGCTCAACCTGAACGAAAAGAAACGAACAGTGCTCTCCCTGCAAGCTATACGCAGCCAAGAGTTTATAATGGTTCTGATTGAAGAACTAAAGCAGCTACTACTGGAACTCAACCCCAGAGATAATAATACAAAGAAACATATCCGCGATATCATCTCCAGATTAAACCAGATGAGTAACGACAGCACACAGAAAGAATTTATAGATTCTTTTGAAAACATCTATCAAAAATTCTACGATACACTCAGTGCAAAATATCCGAATCTGACTATTAGGGAATTAAGATTATGCGCATTAATACACATCGGGCTTTCCAATAAGGAAATAGCCGATATCACATTCAGGGAAATCCGTAGTGTGGAAGCTGCGCGTAACCGACTCCGCAAGAAACTGGCACTATCACAATATGAAGACTTATCCAAGTTTTTAATGCAGTTCTAAGCTATTAATCCAAAAGGACAGGGAAGTTTATTCATCCTATCGGGTTATTCTTCTGATTCGCCTTGGAAGAAATTAAATTTTCACCCGGGTGAAACTATATTTTCACCTAGATGAAAAAGTTGTTTCATATATTGTGGAAATATTGTTTCACCTGAATGAAAATCCAACATCTTCCTTATAAAGAGACCAAATTCTCCGAGGATCACCAAAACCGATCCCTAATGAAAGATGCTAATATCCCAACGGTAGCGTTATCCAATCGATATTTTCCCAACGACGTACGCGTTGCAATATTTCAAAACTGCTACGGAAAAAGTCGACAATAGTCTCTTTCGGGTTTTTGTAAGACAAAGCATCTTCCAATGTAAGGAAAAACTCTTTCTTCTCCGGCATAAACACGGCTCTTTCCGGGCGAAGCATCTTTTCATTACCCTCTATATCGGAAATAAAAGGATATGGCATTACATAAAACGAGGGTTTGGGAGCACGCACATCACCCGGCCAAAAGCCAAACTCACAATTACTTTCATCAAAAGCATGATATGAAATAGGCGTTTTTTTAGGCATCGGAGCATATTCACCACTATACAGGATACACGACAAATCCATCGTCCCGAAATAATAAGCGGGGAAATCAGCTTTTCCACGATAAGGAGACAAGAAGCGATTCAGTACATCATAAGCAAAAAGCAAATTATCCTGAAACATCGTAACCGCTTTTGCATCATAAGAATGATGCTTGGTATCCTTATCCAAACTCACCTGATCATAAAACTCCTGTGAACGTACATTTATTTTAGAAGGAGAACCGATATAAGCCAAAGCATCCATCAGTTGTTGATAATAATCGGCTATCGTGATACCGTCTTTCAAAGGAATAAGCGTCAGCTTACCTTCCGCACTGCGCACTTCAATATGATGCTTGCGAAAGTTTACCTGAATCTCGAACGGTGAACGGTCTCCTTGTATAATACCTGTAGTCATTCCGTCTATGGTGAGATATTGACGGGCATGTGCCCATTCAGGACGTTTGTCACAACGTTCCAGTTTTATTTTTCCCGTAATCTGTAAAAGCATATGAAGCGTATCCGCCGTATCCTGCCATTCAGGATAGTTGATAAAAGAAATATTCATATTGGTCTGTTATTAAGTTATTTATAAATATGACAGATAAACAAACAAACTGTTGAAATAGTTCAATAAAAAAGAGTGAACCATATTAACCTTCATTTGTTATAGTTAAATGAAGAGAGATTACAAAACCATATAAGCTCATATCAAACACTACTGACTCATTATGAAATATAAAAAGATGTTTTTGTTTGCATTATCACTATTAACAATGCAAGGCATATTTGCAGGACAACCGACAAAAGAATTACCTCAATTCACCTTGGGAGGTGCACTCCGCTTCAACTATAATTATTCCGATTGGAAAGAAGACCATACAGGAGGGGCATTCGGATATGACGTCCTCCTACTCCACCTTCACGGCTCTTATAAGAAATTCTTGTTTGATGCCGACTATCGTTTCTATGTAAAGGACTTCGGCGGTCCGATGCTGAAATACGGCTGGTTCGGTTATCAATTCAATGAGAAATCCCAACTGCAACTGGGGCTGACACGGGTACCTTTCGGTATACAGCCCGTAGGTTCCAATAACTTCCTGTTCAACATCAACTATTATGTAGGTTTGGAAGACGACTCGGATATGGGTATCAAATATGTCTATGAAGGAAATCATTGGGACTTTGCCGCCGCATTCTTCAAGAATGCAGATGAAATGCTGTTCGATCCTAAAGCAGAAACATCCGGCGACCGTTACGGATACGATGTAGGAGGAAGAAACAAGGAAATCAACCAGTTCAATGGTCAGCTCTTTTATAAATGGGGTGACAATGTACAACAGAAGATAGGCGCATCCGCTGAGTTCGGACAACTCTATAACCTAGATACAAAAGGTAAAGGCACTCACTTTGCATTTGCCGTCCATCATGAACTCTATTGGAAAGGGCTCAGCGTAAAAACACAAATATCTACCTACGCTATGTATCCCAAGAACAAAGCCGGAGAAAGCCGCGACACAATCATGATGACAGCTTACGGTGCTCCTTATGCCGTAGCGGCAAAAGCCAACACCTACACATTGGGAGTTGCCTACACCATCCCGCTGAATTGGGGACCGGTGAAAAGTATTCAGTTCTACAATGACTTCGGATGGTTGCAAAAGTGGGATAAAAAGCAAAAAGACAGTTTTGAAAACGTGGCAGGATGTATGATAGCTGCCGGACCGATCTATACCTATATCGATTACGCCATGGGGAAACATCACGCATGGTTGGGACCGGACTGGGGAGCCTTTGCTTATGGTAACGGAAGCAATTCCTGGCACGCACGATTGAACATTAACTTCGGATATTATTTTTAACCATGATAAAAGAATTATTTAAAATATATGCAGATCGTTGGCAGTTCTTCCTTAGCTTGACATGGGAACATATCCAGATATCGGTCACGTCCATTGCAGGAGCCATCATCATCGGGTTAGCCCTTGGAGTAATGATAAGCCAATACCGTAAATCGGCATCAGTAGTATTGGGACTGACAAATTTTGTCTATACAATCCCCTCCATAGCCCTATTCGGTTTTCTGATTCCGGCAACAGGTATCGGCAATACCACTGCCATCATAGCCCTGACTGTCTATGCACTACTTCCAATGGTTCGCAACACCTACACAGGAATTACAGGCATCGACAAAGAAATAATAGAGGCTGCACGGGGAATGGGGAGTACGCCTTTCCAAATATTATGGAAAATAAAACTTCCGCTAGCCTTTCCGGTGATACTGTCCGGCATACGCAACATGATGGTCATGACAATAGCACTCGCCGGAATTGCCGCATTTATCGGTGCAGGAGGGTTGGGAGTAGCTATCTACCGGGGTATCACGACCAACAATAGTGCAATGACCGTTGCCGGAAGTTTATTAATCGCACTCCTTGCCTTATTAGCCGACTTCGGAGTGGGAAGATATGAAAGACACATTAAAAAGAAACGTAAATTATTATAGTCATGAAAACAAAAATAACACTACTATTCATCGCATCGCTAATCTTCGTTGCCTGTGGTGAGAAAAAAGACACGATTCGTATTGCTACCAAACCGATGACGGAACAGTTCATTCTCGGCGAAATGCTGGCACAACTGATAGAAGAAAATACGAATTATAATGTAGAGATAACCAAAGGTATCGGTGGCGGAACAAGCAATATTCACCCTGCTCTACTAAAAGGTGAATTCGACCTATATCCCGAATATACAGGCACCGGCTGGCTGGTAGTTTTGAAAAAAGACTCCTTTCCTGCTCCGGAACTGTTATATAAAGAACTTAAAAAGGAATACCATGACAAATATGGATTGGAATGGATAGCTCCATACGGATTCAACAATGCATACAGTCTTGCCGTAAGCAAAGAAAATGCTCAAAAGTACCACTTAAAGAAGTTTTCCGACCTGGCACAGTATCCGGAAAAGTTCACACTCGGAGCAGAATACGATTTTTTCGAGATACCCAAAGGATATTATGACTTATGCAAATATTACAACCTGAAGTTTAAGGGTAACAAGGATATGGATATAGGATTGAAATATGAAGCCATCAAATCAGGGAAAATAGATATTATGAATGTATTCACCACCGACGGACAGTTAAGTGGCGCAGGATTGGTAACGCTGGAAGATGATAAATTCTACTTCCCGACTTATTACTGTGCAACAGTTGTACGGGAAGATGCACTTAAAACTCATCCGGGATTGAAAGAGGCGTTAGAACTGATGCAAGGCATCCTGACCGATCAGGAAATGTCCGAACTGAATTATCAGGTAGATGTAAAGGGGCGCTCGGAGAAAGAAGTAGCTCATGATTTCTTGCAGAAAAAGGGTTTATTACATAAAGAGGAGGGGCAAAAATGAAGACCGATGCAATCATCCGTTTTGACCACGTATCAAAATCATACGGAGAAAACCTAGTCCTCGCCGATTTCAATTTATCTATTAATAAAGGTGAATTCGTAACGGTTATCGGAAGTTCCGGTAGTGGAAAAACCACGATGCTGAAAATGATAAACGGTCTGCTAGCCCCTACTCTGGGCACTATCTACATAGACGGTAAAGATATTGCCAGGGAGAATCAGACTCTTCTGCGTCGCAATATCGGTTATGTCATACAAGGTATTGGGCTGTTCCCTCACATGAGTGTGCGCAAAAACATCGCTTATGTACCCGAATTATTAAACCGCCGTGACAAAAAGCGTACCGCCAGAGCTGTGGAGCGTCTTATCGAAGTAGTGGGTTTGGAACATGAAATGTTGGAACGTTATCCCGCAGAGTTATCCGGCGGCCAGCGTCAAAGAATCGGCATCGCACGTGCACTTGCCGCCAACCCCGAAATTCTATTGATGGACGAGCCTTTCGGAGCTGTTGATGAGATCACACGCAAAATGTTGCAGAATGAAATAGCACGCATCCACCAAACGCTCGGAGTCACCATCGTGTTTATAACCCATGATATAAAAGAAGCATTAAAATTGGGGACACGTATTCTGGTTATGGACAAAGGAAAGGTTGAACAAGACGGTACACCTGAAGAGATCACTCTTTCTCCGGCCACTGCTTTTGTGAAAGAATTAGTGCAAATTAATTGACTGTTTGTACAAAAATCGTTTAAATATCGAGTAAATAAAGAGAAAATCCTATTTTTGAAAAATAATTTCCGGTAAAATCCTTTTCAGATATTCATAATCAATTATATTTGCAGACAAATTAGTTGGGTGCTTTCAGGCAACCAGATTGTTTAATCAAATTATTCCGAATAAAATGAAAGAATTAGTAGAAAAAATTCAGGCTGAATTCACTGCATTTACTGAAGATGCAACAGCACAGATGGAAAAAGGTAACAAAGCTGCCGGTACTCGTGCACGCAAGAGCTCTTTGGAACTAGAAAAAATGCTAAAAGAATTCAGAAAAGCATCTTTGGAAGAATCTAAAAAATAATAGATTTACCCAATGTTACAAAAAAGCCTTGCAATAATTATTATTGCAAGGCTTTTTCATTTATCAGCTCAATAGACTCCTATCTCATCAAAATAAAGCCAAACGCCTTGACCTGCCCTATGATGGAAAGATGGGGTTTCACCCGGACTTGTAATATCGAATTTTAAATAACGACCTTTAGAGGATAAATCGTCAAACTTAAACTCATCCATATAGATACCATCCCGGAATATCTCTTTCTCTGTAAAACTCAAAGTTCCAATCTTCTTGAATTGTTTATTATCATCCGATACCGAAAGTACAATAGATTTTGGGTAGTGTACCCCCATACCATAATTGACCACATGACCTAATGTTACTTTATCAAAAGTATCTTCCTCACCTAAATCCAACGTAAAAGATACATTTTGATCGTACCAGCCACACCATTCAAAGTCAGTATGCTTATCAGTTCCCCTTACTCCATTCGTTAATAAGAATACATTCGGATTTGTATTACCAATCACCGCTTTTCCCGTAGCCTTATTCCACTTCAAATCTAATGTTAACACTTCCCCTTTACTCTCTTCCCCTACAAATGTTGCAGCTTTAACAACTATATTTTTCGTAACGACCAAAGTATCGGTATATAATGTAGAAGCGAAAGTAGGACTCGTTCCATCCAACGTATATCTAATATCCACATCAGGACGCGTACATGACAAGATGACTTTCAATTCATCATTCTCCGGTTTCACGACATGATCTAGATTATACATTGATTTAGAATAACCGATTCCCATATATTCCCAACGTTTTGTCAGTTTATCCAAACGTTTTAAAAAACCTGCCCAGTTTTTTGTCCCTTTCTGTGCCCAGGCAATATCAGCCAATGCCGCTACACGTGGGAAGACCATATACTCCACATGTTCCGGACTTTCTATAAATTCGGTCCACATAGAAGCCTGTACTCCTAATAGATTTTCTGCTGCTTTAGCTTCCCAATCAGCTTGTACGGGTTCATAATCATAAATTTTCTTCATTGTATTATTACCGAAATAAGTACGAGGTTCAAACCATTGCGGTCCTTGATAATAATCCAAATAAAGAATCTGTGAAGGAGTCATTACAAACTTATGTCCTTGTTGTGCAGCCTTATAACCAGCTGTTCCTAGACCTTGCCAGCCGAATATTACAGCTCCTTCAGGAACTTTACTATTTGTCCATTCATCCCAACCGATTACCGTACGCCCTTTGCTCTGCACATATTTCGTCATACGGTCCATAAAATAACCTTGCAAATCTTCCACATTAGTAATACCTTCTTTACGCATACGTGCACGACATTTAGGACATTTCTCCCATGCCTCCTTATTAGCCTCATCACCTCCCAAATGGATATATTCAGAAGGAAATAATTCTAATACCTCATCCAATACATTCTGCAAAAAAGCATATACACTATCGTTTCCTGCACAATAAACGACATTTGAATTACGGCCTCCCATTCCCGGTAATACAGAAATATAATGATCTATCACCGGGCATGCATATTGAGGATAAGCAGCCAGTGCAGAATTGGAATGTGCCGGCATCTCTATTTCCGGTATCACCTCTATTTGCCTTTCTGCTGCAAATGAAACAATTTCTTTAATATCCGCCTGAGTATAATATCCTCCCACAGGAGTTTCCTCTCCCGGAGCTGTAGGATTTTTCTTTAAAGAAAATGGACCTTCCCGATATACTCTCCATGCACCGACTTCCGTAAGTTTAGGATATTTCTTTATTTCCAAACGCCATCCCTGATCATCGACCAAATGAAAATGAAGCTTGTTTATTTTCAACATAGCCGCAGCATTTATAATCTTCAAAACAGTCTCCTTCGGCATAAAGAAACGGGAAACATCCAACATCAATCCTCTATATTCAAAACGAGGACTATCTTCAATCGTCAATACCGGAATATTCCAACGTACATTTTTAGTAATAGTAGGACTCTCTAATTCTGCAGGAAGTAATTGGCGTAAAGTTTGTACGCCGTAATAAGCCCCTTTGGAGTCAGAAGATTCAATCCGTACCTTATCTGTAGAGACGATTAATCGATAGGCTTCTTCCTTCAAAGTAGAATCCGTTACAAATGCCACATCTGCTTGAGAAACATCATCCACAAATTTAGGAACGAATCCTGCCGATTGTTCAAATAATCCGGCCAATTGAGAAGCAACATCTGATTGTTGAGCACTATTATCTACTGCAATAGTTGTTTTAGAAGAAAAAACAAATTCGCCTTTGTCCAATACCATCTTTTCCGGTTTCGGAACAATTTGTGCATCCAAATCTCTTGTAACGGCAACTTTACAACTTGTAAATACAGTAATTAAAATGAGAAATATAAAAATATGCTGTTTCATAATATTATAAAGAAGGTTCATAAATCTTTTACCTATAATTTATAGAAAGTGGAAGGGCGCAGAACGCCCTCCCCTTTCTAACTACCTCAAAAAACTAATACCCCGGGTTCTGGTCTTTCAATGATATCATGTCATTTGAACTCATTTCCATTCTAGGAATAGGAATCAACTGATTACGAATCAAATAACCATCCCAGTCCTCTGCTCCATCATTCGGATACCAATACTCTCTCCACTGAGCCGAATAATTATTTTCAAGTCCGTAATGATAACATGCAGAAGTTATGCTATCATTATTATTACGCATTAAAACTTCGTTCTTACGCCATTCAATGCCACGACGACGAGTATCTATAAATCCGTCAAATTCTGCAGCCAATTCAAAAAGACGTTCATGGAAAATGTACTTACGGACATCATCTTTACTCATTGTACCTTGCAAATCCTTTGGATATACGGAAGCCGGCTTTGAAGAATTACGTGCGCGTTGCAATACCCTGTTTACCAATCCGATTGCCGTACCCGTATTGTTCAATTCATTTTCCACATCAGCCATCAGCAACAAGAAATCCGCAAAACGATAAACGTACAGATTATTATTTGCATAACGTCCGGAACAATCATTCGTCATATACTTACCAAAATATGGCCAGTCATTAATATTCCAGTCAGACGGACCTTTTGTTCTACAATAAGCATCTCTCACTAATGAATCCAATTCACTCGGCTTCGGATTAGTTACATCTGCATATTTAGCAAAATCTGAAAAATCTATTGAATCAACAATTTCCGTTACTGTTTCAACTATAGGGACCCTAATAGGAGGTAAACCTTCATAAATTACAGAATCTTTCCAGTCAACTGTATCCTTACGTGATTTTGATACATACGGATACGCAACCTGAATTTCATCCGATGGTTGCTTATTTACATATTTCACCCATTTTGAACAGAATGTTACTTTCAGACGCGGATCATCCTGATAAGTTCCATGAGCCCAGTTATAGAACGATTTATTAGGCTGTGAACGTCCCCATGTCTCACCTTGTGAACAATTTTGTGGAGAAAATGTCCAGTGCAAAGAGTTATAACCTACATTTTCAGTTGTATTTTTGGTTGCATCGATTACAAAAACAAATTCTTTAGAGAAGCCCAGGCGTTGACCATTAAATAATGTATTAAAATCCGGTTCCAAATCAAAGCTGCTTTTCGTTAAAACTAAATCCCCATATTCTTTCGCTTTCCTGAAATAGCTCTCACTACTTTGCATTTCAGGCCATTCTATCTTTAACTGACCAGCAGCCCAAGTATCTCCCTGTTCGGCAGCCCATGCATTACATCCCATCAACCAATAAAGTTTTGTCAGATAAGCATAAGCGGAATATTTATTAGGTGCAGTAGGTGCAGAACTGGATAATGAAGAAGTCTCATCCAAATCACTAATAGCCTCTGTCCAATCTTTTATGATTTGATCCAATACTTGCTGACGGGTTCCACGCGGCATTGCCACTTTATCACGATTGGATGGTTCTAACCGCAAAGGTACGCCACCATAAAAAGTATACAAGCTATAATAACAAACAGCACGCATGAACTTAGCTTGCGCTACCATATTAGCTTTCGTTGCCCAACTCGCACTTTCACTACTATTACATGCATTAATAAAAATATTGCAGTTAGCAATAGCCTGATACAATGCTCCCCATACCAGATTATTAAATTCATTATCCGTAGGTATCAAACCATTCGTATATTGACAACGGTTATCGGAAGTAACGAAGGAAGTCCAGCAAAGTCCGGATGCTTCCGTATTTATTTCCGGCAACAACTGTGCGAAAGAACCTTGCACAGCCATCAAACCGTAAATCCCATTCAGTGCCATCTGGGCAGATTGCTCACTACTATACACTACTTTACTATTGGTTGTATATTCAGGATCCTCATCCATACAAGCCCCGAACATGACCAATACAAGTAACAAATAGATTATATTAAATTTCTTTTTCATATTAATCAAGAATTAGAATGAAACATTAAGACCGAAGATATAAGAACGGGTGTGAGGATAAGAACTCATGTCAATACCCGGACGTGTACCATCAAATGCAAAACTATTCACTTCAGGGTCATAACCCGAATAATTAGTTACAAGGAATGGATTCTTCACGGATGCATAAACATTAATGCTCTTAAAACCAATCTTGGATACCCAGCTCTTAGGAAGATTGTATCCCAATGTTATATCAGAGCAACGAAGATAACTACCATCTTCTATATACCTGTCCATAACAACTTTCGGAGTCACAGAACCAAATGAAGGCATTTCATTACTATAGTATGCACCAATCCATGGATTATCTTCACGCCACATCTTTTGGAAAGAACTCTTATACACCATACTTGTCGAATTGGACGGCAAAATGAAATAACGTGCATTCGTATTCAAAATATCATTCCCGTAAACACCATTAAATGAAACGGAGAGTGATAAGTCTTTCCATGCAAAATTTGTTTGGAAACCATACGTAAAGTCAGGATTAGGATCACCTAAAATTACCCGGTCTTTTTCATTGATTACACCATCATTATTCTGATCCACAAACTTCAAATTACCCGGTTTTATTGTACTAATGGAACCTGCACCTGTCATTTTATCAATATAAGGATCATCATTTTGGATAATTCCATTCGTCTCGTAACCATAAAACAATCCCGGTGCCTTTCCGGCAATAAAGATATTCGCTTCACCAAAGTGATCACCAATACTGTTACCTAAATAAGCTTTCCAATTTTGTCCCGTTCCCCATTCTTCTTCCGGCAAACCGAAATCAAGAATACGTGGCTGATTGAAAGCTATATTTCCGGAAATTCCCCATGTAAAATCTTTCGTACGTATCACATCACCATGCAATGTTATTTCGATACCTTTATTACGTAAGCTACCTTGGTTAATGGTTATGGACTTATATCCCGTAGATGCCGGAAGGTCTCTTTGGATCAATAAATCCCTTGTTGTCTTTGAATACAAATCAACAGTACCGCCTAAACGGTCACGGAAGAATGAGAAATCAATTCCCACATTATAAGAAGTAGTGCGTTCCCATTTCAAACCATCATTTTCCATCTTATCCACAACCAAACCGATCAACTTATTTCCGTCACCGGTTGCACTCTGTGCCGGTTTATCAGCACCCTGCGGAGTATTAGTGAATTGTGTACCATAACTTGAGAACGTACTGTAAGGATCGATAGACTGCGAACCGGTTTCACCATAACCGGCACGTATCTTCAATTGGTTAATCCATGAAATATCTTTCATAAAATGCTCCTGTTCCAAACGCCATGCTACTGTTGCAGCAGGGAAATAAGCCCAACGATTACCTGCTTTAAATTTACTGGAACCATCACCACGTATGGAAGCTGTCAATAAATAGCGTCCGTCCAAGAAGCCTAAATTCAAACGGGCAAGGAATGAAAGCAATTGATAATCGCGCTGTATGGGTTGCTTTGACTCTACATTTCCTGCCATGTGCATACCCTTGCCACGAAAATCATAAATTTTAAAGTCATTACCTACCGTCAATGTATTCAAAGAATTATAGTCATCATAAGTTACACCGGCTGTCGCATTAATATCTACAATACCTTTCACCTTATGGTTAAACTGCAATACATTTTCTACAGAATAATTACTACGGTTAAAATCAGACTGTGTAATATATCCATTCTGTGCCGCACCATCATATAATGTTATATTAAACCAACGGTCACGGTCCTGAATAGCAATATTCCCACCCGTACGAAGGTTATACGATAAGAATTTGCAAATATTCCACGTTAAATCCAAAGAAGCACGGAATGTCTTTTCTATTGTCGTATCGTCATAATCATCTACCCATGTCCAAACCGTTGCACGGTCAGCCAGATTCGGAGTCGTTAACTCCATTTCTTCTTCAGATTTCTCATAAGGAGCGCTATATAAAGCTACATTAGACACAGCACCTGTAGCACCACCAGTTGTATTACCTCCAGACATCATGTCATTTTCCTTGATAGAACCGTTTAATGATAGAGCAATCTTCACAGCTTTAGAAAGATCCGCATTCAGATTCACACGCAAGTCGCCCTGTTTCAAACCCGTACCTTTTACCAAGCCCTGAATATTTTTATAAGAAGCAGAAGTAAAGTAAGTAACTTTATCAGAACCACCGTTTACCGTTACAGAATAATTCTGCGAAAATGCACTGCTATAAATTTCCCTTTGCCAATCAATCGGATTTAAAAGCGTCCATTTCTCGGGTAGTTTTGATTTTTCCCCATTCTTACGATACACATTATTTCCATCTATGAAATACTGATAAGCATCATTCCAAACTTGTTCTCCTGTCTTTTCATCCTCTTTCGTTAACATCCAGTCGTCACCGACAGCATCTTTAGACTTACCACCATGAATCAAACGGCCTTCTGCATATTCTTTCAAGTCCATCATATCCAACAATTTAGCAGCATTGGCAATCGTAAAGTTCGCAGACACACTAATAGTCGGTTTACCCGATTTACCTTTTTTAGTCGTAATCAAAATAACACCATTCGCACCACGTGAACCATAAATAGCAGTGGCAGAAGCATCTTTCAAGACTTCAATACTCTCAATATCCGCAGGATTCAAGGAGCTCAACGCATTCGATGCAATGGTAAAAGTACCGTCATTACCGGAACTTGCAAACTCACCTGCAGACGCTTGTGGTATATTATCAATCACATACAATGGTTGATTATCACCACGTAAAGAGTTTGCTCCACGAATCGTAACAGACGTCGCCGCACCCGGAGCATCAACCGATGCTCCTACAGAAAGACCGGCAATCTTACCTTGTAGCATATTATCGATAGAAGCCATCTTTCCGGCCTCTTTTTCATCCGGACGATAAGATGAAACGGCACCTGTCAAATCACTTTTTTTCATTGTACCGTATCCTACCACTACCACTTCATCAAGCACTTCACTATCGTCTTTCAACACGACATTTATCACTTTTTGTTTCCCTACAGTCTTTTCTTGTGTAGACATACCCACAAAACTATAGATCAATACTGATTTTTCAGATGGAACGGAAATACTATAATTTCCATCCATATCCGTTATCGTTCCCAATGTAGTACCTTTTACAAGTACATTCGCACCGGGTACTCCAAAGCTATCTTCGCCCGTTACCGTTCCTTTTACAATAATCTGTGAAAAAGATATTGTTGAAATCAATAACATGCAAAGCAACATAAATATGCGCTCTCCCGCTTTTCTTTTCATAATATCAGATTTTAATTAATACATAACTTAGTTGCATAACTTCTGTTTCCCTGACGAACCTTTAATAAATAAAAGCCTGCATTCAGACCAGTCAGAGATATTGTATTATTCATTGAATATAAATGCGTTTGCATTACCAACTTCCCATCTAAAGTACAAATCTCACCTACAGCTTCCTCTGAATCATCAGAAAGGCTCACAACAATCATATCATTTGCCGGATTAGGGTAGAAAGAGAATAATTTGCCTTCTTTGCTTACAGGCGCCTGCTCTATTGGAGAAGGATCCACCATATTCACTTCTGTAATCAACGAATCCACATTAGATGCAATTATATCATTCTGGGCACGAATCAAACTCTTATAATCACTAACTTTCTGATCATTACCCATATCGAAATACATCGTTCCCAAACAATCTTTATCGATAATGAAATCTTGTTTCCTCTTTGTTTGGTCCACTCCGTTAAAATACCATCCATTCCATATATTCAATGATGAATCATAATTTTCATCTTTCATTCCCATCTTTTCAAACAAATCTTTATAACCCTGTTCTGTAGAACCGTTCACCAACAATACTCCATAAGAAAGTAGAGTTTTCTCCTTCGGGAAACCATAATTCATAAACTGCTGATATGCATTTGTATACCAATCATACGTATAAGTTACAGTCTGCGGTCCGTAAAGCTGGAAAGTAAAATAGTCTATCCCATCTATCAGTTTCTTATCAATACCATATGATACCTGATGCAAAGATACGCTAAAAATTTTTGTATCACGATGCCCTGCCATTACTTCGTCAATCAATCTTTTTACCACATTATTCAAAATATCATATTGCCATTGAGAATAACTCCATTCCAAATCTACATCCAAACCATCACAATTCTCAAGTAACACCTTTGCATCTGCTATAAAACGATCTACATTTGCCTTTTCCGTCAAAGGTCCCTTCTGCCATCCGTCACCATTCGGATAAATTAATCCCAAACGAATTTTAGCTCCACGATGATTCTTATAATAATTACGTATAAAATCAATCATACCGGTATAACTCTGTGAATCTTTACCCACATTCTCAGGATCATCACCGGTCCAGTAAGCATTTAAGAAGATGTTATCCCAACTCCCTACATTCCATTGATATCCATTTTCCGCATCAGATTTAGCAGAATTTATCCGGCTGGTCGAACCTCCCCATAACATTAGATTATCCATCTTCCCGGAGAAGCCCTTTCCTATAATAATAGGAGATTCATACAACGGGAAACTGGAATAAGTCATACTTTTACCACTCAAAGTAAATACATCACTATTTGCCAAAGACGTATAGTTTGTAAAATCAACTCCTATCTTTATTACTGAATATGCATTGAACATATCGTCAATAGTAGTTTCTGTCGGTGCTAAATAAACACCTAAATATTGCCATTTGCCAACTTCTAGTTTTCCTTTCAATGTGGCAACAAAACCACACATATCGACAATAATGGATTTATCGCTTTCACTGCCTAATTTCACGACCAGATATTTATCCGTATCTGCTGTTTTAGAAAAGATTTCCGCACCTTCTTTCCATGAATCAATATAAATCCAACCGGCCAAAGATACAGTTTTAGGAGATTCATAACCAAATCTTGATTCCGGATTAAAAGGCGCTCTGCCATCCTGAGCTACCATTTGGGAACCGGCTCCCTTAAAATGCATAACTCCTGTATGTCCTTCAAATTCTTTTAAATAATCTACATTGGTAGGAGTCGCCGAATTATCCGGATATTCAGGGAAGATAGAACCGTCATTCTGTACTTTACCTGAAAGAAGAATAATATCATTCGTCATTAAAAACATATCCCTGTTAATATTGGGACGATCAGTAAAACGTGCCAAATTCGTATATCCCGTCACTACACGATATCTGAAATTAGCATTATCTGTCACCGCTACCCGGCTCAAATTATTCAATACGCCATGATGAGCAAATTTATAGTCTACTAAGTTCGGACATTGATCTTGGTCACACTTCCAATAGGCAACCAATGCATCATAATTCGGATTGAATTTGTTTAGTGTATTACGCCAAAAGAAATCCTCTTGTTCCAAAGCCTTATTCCAAATACGTATCTCATCTATTTGTCCAACCAAACCCTGTCCTATTATACAGGTCTTATCTGTAGAGATTGCCGAAGATGGTTGAAACGTAGTAGGAAGAGTTCCTGTAACAGTGGCTTCTACATTATTAATATATGCCCTTACAAAACCATTAGTTACTGTTATTGTCAGTTGTGACCATACATTCAGTAAATCAGAAGTAGCAATAGTAGCAGACTTATCACCTGATTTTACCAAAATAGTATTTTGCTCCCCAAATTCAACTGAAAAATTATCCTGACTCAATAATTTTGCGGCTGTCCATGTTTGAGGTTTCAACCACATTTGAAAAGTAGCTTGGGGACTATCATTTAATTCTCTAATAGCAAAAGCATTAACACTACCTGTACCATCGGCATTTTCAAGCGCATAATTCACTGTCTGGGAAAAAGAGCCTAATGCCATAAAAAGGGCATACGCAAAAACAAAAAGTTTCTTCATAATAACGTATATAAAATAAATTACAAAATTAAGGGTAACAAAAAAAGAATCCCCTCTCTATTACCCTGAGGGGATTCTATTATCAAGAATCAATTATAAAACGACTTTTCTTGTTGTTGCACCGACCTTTACAAGGTAAAGACCTTTTTGTGCAACAGGAATATTAACGACTGTACCTTCAGCCTCAGCTCTATTTACCAAAACACCTGCTGCATTATACACTTCAACAGGAGCAGAAGCATCTACAACACTAATAATACCGTCATTTGCAAAAACAATAATGTTATTGTTTAATTCCTGAGCGCTTATTGCATCCGGATTAGGAGTATCATTCCAAGTAGGTTGAGGGGTAGTTTTAATTTTTCCATCTAAAATAGGAGCATCAACTTGTTCAATCGTCAAATCACGCATAAAGAACAAAGCATTCATTCCCATTACTCCTCCTAGTCCAAATTGCAAATTGTAAGGAAGGAATTTATAATCATCTGTTTCGTTACCGGCATTGTAAATCAATTCAAATTGAGTTTGGAACCAATAATTATTAAAATCTTTGGCAAATTTTATCTTTTGGCTGAAAGTACCATCACCGGTAGCTCCATCCGTCTTTGCAAAATGCTGTTCGTTACCTTGAGAATCTTTAATATTCAGATTTAATTCATAATCAGTTGCATCATCATTCAACACCGTACGGAAAGAAGCTGTAAAACGATAGACTTTTCCCTGAACAAAACCAGTTGTCGGAGTCAGGAAACATAAAGAAGGAGCATCGCCTAAGGAACTAACATTTTTAGTAATACGATTATCTGTTACCGTTGAATTAACGCCTTGATAAGCCAAAATATTACCGAGTGCACCTCCATCTACAATTTGGACTGTATTATAGAAGTCCTCAAAATTTTGTTTTTCTTCTGCTGTCATATCAGCCCAAGTTGTTTCACTACCACTAGCTGCCCAAGAATGAACCACAAGAACACCCGGCTTCTCACCAACAATCGAATTCAGATAAGTTCCACTTTGATTTAAATTACCGCCAAATTTAGAAGCTTCTTTTGCAAAGATTTCGGCTGGATTCCCTTTTTCCATTGCACTGAATTTAAAGTTAGCCGGAGTTACATCAGTTTGTGCCATTACACCAGCAGCCATTAAAAGAGCTGCGCCGAAAAGTAAACTTTTTCTTTTCATAATAAAATAATTTTAAGTTAATAATAAAAGGTATACTATTTTTATATCATTCACCTTATCTTGTGACGATGATGCAAATGTAGAGGGAGAGGTACGTTTTTGGCTTTTAAAAACATTCATTTCTTTTTTAATTTTATCCAATATTTCCTATCAACAACGGTTTTAGAAAGTTATCGGACGTTTTTAAAAATAGGGTATCATTTATTCTATTACTTTTGATATATGATTAAAAACTTAATTCGATACCAGTCATGAAAAAGAATCTTTTATTTACATTTATGCTACTATTATCTTGTTCGTTATATGCACAGGATTTTATTCATGCCACCTATTTGGTTGGGCATTCTTTAAACAATGCTACGTACGTAAAGCAAATTAATTATCGGCAATTCCAGTACATCTATCTTATGGCGGCTCCTAAGTGGAATCAGGAAGATTTCAGCCGTTCTCAGGAAGAAATTATAAAAAAGTTAGTTACCAACCATCAGTATATTAAAGACAAGAAGACGGAAGTAATACCTTTATTAATAGAAGAAGCTCATAAAAACGGAACCAAGGTTTTATTATCATTTGCCGGAGAAGGTTTCAAAGAAAGAGTTACTCCCATCGACCGGCAAAACAAATTCATAGATATGATGATCCGATTCATAGACAAATACAACTATGACGGCATAGAAATTGACTGGGAAAGTGATTTATCACTTCCTACGCATGCTGATTTCATAGCAAATATCAGGAGCAAACTAGATAGTTTGGAAAAGGAGAAAAACAACAGCAGACATCTTTATCTGACAACAGCACTTCACTCATGGCAGGTATATAATCAGGAATTAGCCGATAAGCTATCTCCAAATGTGGACTGGATTAATATTATGACCTATGACATGGGGGGAGGAATATGGGGACACACCCCCGAACATAATACTCCGCTTGATAAGATGGAAAAAGAATTAAAAAATTGGGAAGTATTTGGCCGTAACAAATTATGCATTGGTCTTGCCAATTATGGATTCATCTATAAAAACATAACACCGGGACAGAAAATCGAGGGTAAGCTCGATAAATACGGCAGTTATTTCAGTTATAACAATATGCTTCCACTTTTACAAAAAGGATGGACTGAAAAATATGACGATAAAGCCAAAGTATCTTATTATTTCTCTCCTGACAAATCGGAGTTCATCACAATGGAGAATCCAAAAACTATCCAAACTAAAATACAATGGATCCTTAAAGAAAAATATAAAGGAGCTTTTTGGTGGGAATTCAGCTATGATATGATTCTTCCAACGACCAATACAGGTAAAATCAAACATCATCTGATAGACGTTGTCAGTGAATACATACATAAATAAAACAACATATAAATAGGTGTAAAATTCTACCCGCACAAAAATGATTTGCATCATAATTACATCATAATTATGGTGTAAATCAATCTACTAGACAAATATCTTATCTAATAATTCTGATTTTTTTCTGTTTTTTAAATATATAGTATATCTTTGTCTAAAAGTCTTATAATAAAGAAAAAGCAGCATATACTATGAAGAGAGCGTTGTTTATTATTATATCTTTATTATCCTATATTCTAGTTTGCGCTTCCGCTCAACCTGATTACTATTTCAAACAACTTTCTTTACCTGAAGGTTTAAGTCAATCTACTGTAAAATGTATACTCTATGATCACAAAGGATTTATCTGGATAGGAACAAAATCCGGATTAAATCGCTTTGACAAGCACGAAATGAAAACTTATTTCAGCGAAAAATCAAATAAGACTTCCTTGCCTGACAACCAGATACTGTTTTTAGCTGAAGATTCCTTAAACAACTTATGGATCGGAACTGAAGGAGGACTTGCTCTCTATAACCGGAAAGATGATAATTTTTCTACCATCTTATTTAATAATCAACCTATTCATGCTTATTCTTATTTATTAGCCGATGGAGGATTTATATTGGCAGGAAACAGCCTTTATAAATACGATTACAACACAAAAGAAATTAAAGAAATAAACATCAAAAATAAAGGTGTAATCCATGACTTTATCGGCTTTATAGAACCGTGGATCGACAATTCATGGATTATCGGTACCAGATGGGACGGTATATGGCTATACAATCAGAAAACAGAGTCATTCAGCCGTTCTACTATATATCCCTATAAATATATATCCGCTTATTATATTGACATCCGGAAAAACTTATGGATATCGCCCTACGGAAAAGGTATAGAATGTTATTCTCCGGACGGAAGATTACTGGCTAAATATAATACATCCAACTCTTCCCTATCCAATGGCATCATATTGGATATTACGGAAAAAGATGGAAATCTCTGGTTTGCCACAGACGGAGGAGGTATTTGTATCTTTAATCCTCATCAGAAGTCCTTTTCTACCATCAAACATATTTCCGGCGACGCCAATTCTCTCCCTGTCAATTCCATTTATTGTCTTTATCTGGATAAAGAAAACAACATGTGGGCAGGAACCATCCGTGAAGGAGCGCTTGGTATCAGGGAAGTATACATGAAAACATTCGGTGCCGTACCTTTCAATAATCCCTACGGACTTAGCGAAAAGGCAGTCATCAGCCTTTACGAGGATGAAGATAACATATTATGGATCGGTACGGACGGTGGCGGACTCAATGTTATGAACCAACAGACCAATACCTTTAAGCATCACCCGCTAGGATATAAAAACAAAGTAACGTCTATTACCGAGTTTTCTAAAAATGAGTTACTTATATCTATATTCGGGGAGGGTCTTTATATCTTCAACAAAAATACAGGGCAAACCCAACCATTCATTTTTATCGACAAAGAAAAAAATAATAAAACTTGCCGTAAAGGTATAAATATCAACGTAAACAAGACTTCTCCTACGCAAATTTACCTATTTGCAGATACGATTTACGCATACGATTTAAACAACAATACTTTTTCACGTACAAAGTTGAAAGGATTCAAAAAAGATGCAGAGGCACCCACCGGGTCTTTAAACATTATCTGGAATAACGAATATGTAACTTACCTGTACGGAATAAACAATATTTTCGAGCTTAATAACAAAACGAATGTCCTTACTCCTATATATTATTGCGACAATCTAACGCATATAAATACTGTTTGCCGAGATTCCAAAGGACGTTTTTGGATTGGGACAACAAGAGGATTGGCTTATTATGATCCTCTCAATAATGAATCAAAAAATATAGAAACAAAACTATTCCATGAAATATCGTCCATTATCTGCGACAAATCAAACAGAATATGGATCGGTGCACAAGGCATGCTTTTCGTTTACATTATCAATGAAAATAAATTTGCCATTCTAGGAGAATCCGATGGAGCCTCAGCCAATGAATACCTTTCCGTAGCCAACCTCATATCCCAGTCAGGAGACATTTATATGGGCGGTACCGCCGGTCTGTTACGCATAAAAAAAGACATTACATTTGACGATACGACCTATCCTACAGCCGAAATAATGGATATACAACTGGATGGAGTAAGCATACTCAATAAAATTTCACCTAACTCTACTCTATCCATACCTTGGAATCACACCTCTCTTTCCATAAAAGTAATGATGAGAGAAAAAGATATTTTCCGGAAAAAGATGCTCCGTTTCAACATTATCGGGTTAAATAACATTTACAACATAGAATCTTACGATCACACATTATCCCTTCATTCATTACCTTCGGGCAACTACGACATTACAGTCTCTTGTACCACACAAGACGGCAGTTGGACGCTTCCCATCTCTATCTTAACTATTTCCGTCACTCCTCCCTGGTGGAGAAATCCGTGGTTCATACTTTCGGTTGCACTGGTAATAATAGGTAGCATCATTCTTATTTTCATGTTTTCCATCAAAAGAAAGGAAAATAAACTGAAATGGAAAATGAAAGAGCATGAACAAAAGATATATGAAGAAAAAATACGCTTCTTAATCAATATCAGTCATGAGCTGCGCACTCCATTGACGCTGATTTATGCCCCATTAAAAAGATTACTGAATAATACGCATTTTGAAGAAAACGTGCAAAAGCAACTCACAGGCATTTATAAACAGACCAAACAGATGAAGAACATCATCAATATGGTTTTGGATGTACGTAAAATGGAAGTAGGTCAAGATAAACTTCAAATCCATCCTCATCCTTTAAATGAGTGGATTCGCTCCATTGCTGAAGATTTCAGAAACGAATTCGATGCTAAAAAGATACAACTGATCTACAAACTCGATGATTCGATACAACAGGTATCCTTTGATGAAAGTAAGTGCGAGATCGTTCTATCCAACTTATTGATGAATGCGCTTAAATTCAGCTCGGAGCAGACACAAATCACTATCTCAACAACTAAAATGACAGAAAATACGGTACGGATCTCCGTAAAAGACCAAGGCATCGGGCTCAACGGTATAGATACGTCCAAACTTTTCACCCGTTTCTATCAGGGCAATCATGACCGGCAAGGTAGTGGAATAGGACTGTCTTATGCTAAAATGCTGATAGAAATGCAAGGAGGAAAAATTGGAGCCATCAACAATGAAGACGAAGGAGCTACTTTCTTTTATGAGTTACCGCTTACCGCGACTCAAGAAAATATTGCTTGTGAAGGAAAGCCATATCTGAACGAATTACTTTATTCTCCGGAAGAAAATATGCCGGAAATCAACGATTTTTCCACTAACGCCTATTCTGTCCTGATTGTAGAAGACGAACCCGAATTACGCAATTTCCTGAAAGAAGCGTTGAATGAACAATTTAAGAAGGTATACACGGCAGAAGACGGCATCAATGCCCTGAACATTATTAATCAATACCTGCCGGACATAGTGGTAAGCGACGTCATGATGCCTCGCATGGATGGGTTTGAGCTTTGCAAAGTGATAAAAAGTAGCATCGACATCAGTCATATTCCTGTTATACTGCTTACGGCAAGGCATGACTCCGAAAGTACATCACTGGGGTATAAATTAGGAGCCGATGCGTACTTATCCAAACCGTTTGAATTGGAATTCCTGACTACATTGATAACCAACCAATTGAAAAACAAGGAACAAATCAGATCACGTTACAAAAACAGTATTACCATTATACCTCCGGAAAAATCGACATTCAGCAATGCGGATGAGGAATTCATGTTAAAACTAAACAAACTGATCAATGAGAATCTTTCGGATAGCAATCTGGACGTGAAATTCCTCGTTGACAGACTCGGTATGAGCCGATCTTCTTTATACAGTAAAGTAAAATCGCTGACCGATATGGGAGTCAATGACTATGTCAATAAATTCCGTATCGAGCATGCTGCCAAATTACTGGTACAAACAGATCTGAGCATCATGGAAATATCAGAAATGCTGGGGTTCAACAATCAAAGCTACTTCAGCACGGCATTCAAACAGGCAATCGGCGTTAGTCCATCCAAGTATAAAGAAGAAAATAAGAAAGAGGATTTATAGCAATATATGGGTATTTTTATGTTTAATAACACATTTACCCATTACTCCATAAATAAAGAATGAATTATTAGTCGTACCTTTGCGCGCTCTAAGGAAACATTCTTAATTACTAACCCTAATATAAAAGATTTTATGGAGTTGAATAAAACCTTTAAAGACGGTCTTTGGAGCAAAGAAATTAACGTGACAGACTTCGTTAAGACCAACATTACCCCCTATGAAGGCGACGCCTCATTCCTTGCCGGACCAACCGAACGTACCAAACGTATCTGGTCTTTATGTTTGGACGCGCTTGCAGAAGAAAGAGAAAATAATGGTGTCCGCTCATTGGATAATAAAACAGTTTCTACCATCACTTCACATAAAGCCGGTTACATTGACAAAGAAAATGAACTGATTGTCGGTTTGCAGACAGATGAACTGTTAAAACGTTCGATCAAGCCTTTCGGAGGTATCAATGTGGTAGCTAAGGCCTGCCATGAAAATGGCGTTGAAGTGGACGATAAAGTAAAAGATATTTTCACACACTATCGCAAGACACACAATGACGGCGTATTCGATGTATATACGGAAGAAATACGTTCATTCCGTTCATTGGGCTTCCTGACCGGATTGCCTGACAATTATGCACGCGGACGCATCATCGGTGATTACCGCCGTCTGGCACTATATGGCATCGACCGCCTGATTGAAGCAAAGCTCGAAGACCTTCACAATCTGACAGGCCCTATGACCGATGCACGAATCCGTCTGCGTGAAGAGGTAGCAGAACAAACCAAGGCTTTAAAGGACATCAAGGTGATGGGCGAATATTACGGTCTCGACCTCAGCCGCCCTGCCCACAATGCACAAGAAGCTGTTCAATGGGTTTACATGGCTTATCTGGCTGCCGTAAAGGAACAAGACGGAGCTGCGATGTCGTTAGGTAACGTATCTTCATTCCTCGACATTTATATCGAATATGATTTGGCTCACGGCAATATCGACGAAACATTCGCACAGGAACTTATCGACCAGTTTGTCATCAAATTGCGTATGGTACGCCACTTGCGTATGCAGTCATACAACGACATCTTTGCCGGAGACCCGACATGGGTGACAGAAGCCATCGGCGGACGTTTCAACGACGGACGTACGAAAGTGACGAAAACTTCTTTCCGTTTCTTACAGACATTATATAACTTAGGCCCGTCTCCGGAACCTAACATGACTGTACTTTGGAGTCCGGAACTGCCGGAAGGGTTCAAAGAGTTTTGTGCAAAAGTTTCTATCGATACTTCTTCCATCCAATACGAAAACGATACATTGATGCGTGAGGTTCGTAACAGTGACGACTACGGTATCGCTTGTTGCGTATCCTATCAGGCCATCGGTAAGCAAATCCAGTTCTTCGGTGCGCGTTGCAATCTGGCCAAGGCCTTGCTATTGGCTATCAATGGCGGACGTTGTGAAAACACTGGAACCGTGATGGTGAAAGATATCCCTGTGCTCACCGGAGAATTACTGAACTTCGAGGAAGTGCTTTCCAACTATAAGAAAGTTCTGATTCAGATAGCGCGCATATACAACGAAGCGATGAACATCATTCACTATATGCACGATAAGTATTATTACGAAAAGTCTCAAATGGCATTTATCGATACCGATCCCCGTATTAATCTCGCATACGGTGTGGCAGGACTTTCTATTGCTATCGACTCTCTGTCGGCCATCAAATACGCTAAGGTGAAAGCTAAACGTAATGATATCGGTCTGACCGAAGGTTTCGACATAGAAGGAGAATTTCCTTGCTTTGGCAATGATGACGACCGGGTGGATCATTTGGGAGTGGATTTGGTTTATTTCTTCAGCGAAGAATTAAAAAAGCTCCCGGTTTACAAGAATGCACGCCCTACCCTTTCTCTGCTCACCATCACATCAAATGTGATGTACGGAAAGAAAACCGGTGCTACTCCGGACGGACGCGCCAAAGGTGTTGCTTTCGCTCCGGGCGCAAACCCGATGCACGGACGTGATAAAAACGGAGCTATCGCTTCTCTTAGTTCAGTGGCAAAATTGCGTTACCGTGATTCACAAGACGGTATCAGCAACACTTTCTCCATCGTACCAAAATCACTGGGAGCTACTGAAGCCGACCGCATTGAGAATCTGGTAACGATGATGGACGGTTACTTCACCAAAGGTGCACATCACCTGAACGTGAACGTACTGAACCGTGAAATGTTGCAAGACGCCATGGAACACCCGGAGAAGTATCCACAGCTGACTATCCGTGTATCCGGCTATGCCGTGAACTTCGTAAAGTTAAGCCGTGAGCATCAGTTGGAAGTTATTGCACGCTCTTTTCACGAGAAATTTTAGTGGAGAGTTGAGAATGGAGAGTTGAGAGTTCTAATTTGTCCAATAACATGAAATTAAGCATAGTAGGTGAAAAATCATATTTATTTGCCCTAAGAATAATAAAGGCATACAAATATCTTTCCCATGATAAAAAGGAATTTATACTTTCCAAACAGTTACTTAGAAGCGGGACTGCTGTCGGAGCATTATGCCGTGAAGCAGCCCATGCTCAAAGTAAAGCCGATTTTCTCAACAAGATGAATATTGCTTTAAAAGAAGCCAATGAAACGAAATATTGGCTTATGTTACTGAAAGACAGTGATTTCATTGATATAAAATCCTATGAATCCATAGAAACAGATTGTGATGAGCTCATCCGTCTTTTAGTCAGCATTGTAAAATCAACAAAAGATTCACTCAATAGATAACCCTATGAACTCTCAATTCTCAACTATCAACTCTCCATTATTAAAAATTCACTCCTACGAATCAATGGGAACATTCGACGGTCCCGGACTGCGATTGGTTGTATTTATGCAAGGATGCAACTTTCGTTGTCTTTATTGCGCCAATCCCGATACCATAGATTCCAAAGGAGGGAAAGAAACGGAAGTGGAAGAAATAGTGCGTATGGCAGTAAGCCAAAAGGCATTCTTCGGAAGGAAGGGAGGTGTTACATTCAGTGGCGGAGAACCGACATTCCAGGCAAAAGCACTGATACCCTTATTCAAAAGACTGAAAGAAGAAGGAATACATATTTGCCTCGACAGCAACGGAGGAATTTGGAATAAAGAGGTAGAAGAACTGCTCTCTCTCACAGACCTTGTTCTGTTGGACATAAAAGAATTCAATCCGGCGCGCCACCTTACATTAACGGAGCGTGACAACAAACAAACCCTTGCTACCGCCGCATGGCTGGAAAGCCATCAAAAACCGATGTGGCTACGCTATGTACTTGTACCCGGCTATTCGGATTTTGAAGAGGATATTATCGCTTTAGGAGAATATTTCAAAAACTACCGGATGATTCAACGCATAGAAATACTGCCTTATCATACATTAGGCGTACACAAATACGAATCACTCGGCAAACCTTATTTATTGCAAAATATTAAAGAAAACACAATAGAACAACTCGACCGTGCCCGCGAACTGTTTTCCCGCTATTTCCCGGTCGTTTACGTCAATTAATCTATCATGAAAAAAGGTCTTTTATACGCTATCTTAGCCTCTGTATTATGGGCTATCGTCAATCCCTTCATCAAACAGGGATTAAGTTATGATTTCACACCTATGAATTTCGCAGGGTTGCGTTTCACGATCGTAGGCATTATCCTGTTCGTTTATACATGGCACAAAGGCATGTGGACGGAAATAAAGCAACACGGCAAACTGTTTGCCAACCTGATTCTCATCAATATGTTTCTGGGCTATACAGCTTTCTATTTCGGCGTGGATTTTGTAAGCGGCGCTATCAGTTCCATCATCATGGGGATGACTCCGCTCATCAACGTACTTCTCGCCCACCTCATAGCCAGCAATGACAAACTGAATCCCTATAAGATTATCAGCCTCATAGTAAGCCTTGCCGGGCTGTTGCTTATCGTCGGGATGGGCAGCAACGGCGAACCGTTGGACTGGAAAGGTATCGGAGGTATCGTCTTATTGCTGCTCAGCATTATCTTTCAGGGCTATTCCGCCATTTCCGTATCAGAAGATAAAGGCAAAGTCAACCCGATCTTCCTCAACGCCGTACAAATGTTTTTCGGAGGGTTGCTGATTTATGTTGTCGGACTTTCAACGGAAGGTTACCACAGTTTTATCGGTAAGCCGGCTGGATTCTACATCAGCCTGGGCATACTGGTATTCATCTCGGTATTCGCTTTCAGTTTCTGGTTTATCGCCCTTCAAAGCAAAGGAGCCAAAGTAAGCGACATCAACATGTGCCGTCTGATAAATCCCGTATTGGGAGCGATTTTAAGCTGGACAATGCTGGCAGGCGAACATCCTACATTCAGCACCGTAGCCGGAATGATTATCATCGTCAGTTCACTTATTATCTACTTCAAAGGTGAAGAAATAGTAAAGAAACTACGGCGTTAAGAACCATTCAATACTCCTTCTTGTTATATAGACATAAACTATTAACAAAAGGAGTAAATTATGAAAATAGTAGTAGATAAAGCCGATACCAGAGGTTATTTCGACCATGTATGGCTCAAAACCCATCATACATTCAGTTTCGCTGATTATTATAACCACGACCGTATGAATTTCGGTGCCTTACGGGTACTAAACGATGATACCGTATCTCCGGGACGCGGGTTCGATATGCATCCGCACCAGAATATGGAAGTCATCTCCATCCCGCTAAAAGGATATTTAACGCATGGAGACAGTGTGGAAAACGCCAGTACCATCACCCCGGGTGATATTCAGGTAATGAGTACCGGACGAGGAATTTTCCATAGTGAATACAACGGCAGCGATACCGAAGATCTGCAGTTCTTGCAAATATGGGTATTCCCGAAAGTTAAAAACACACCTCCCGAATATCATAACTATGATGTACGCAGTGTATTGAAGAAAAATCATTTAGGAGTAATCATTGCCCCCGACGGATCTGCTCCCGCTTCCATCCTTCAGGACGCATGGTTCTCGATGGGTAAATTCGATGCCGGGCAAACCATCGATTATAAGATGCACCAAGAAGGCAACGGAGTTTATATGTTCATCATCGAAGGTGAAGCCGATGTGCTCGGACAGAGCCTGGAAAAGCGTGACGGCATAGGTATCTGGGATACGAAAGAGTTTCAGGTAAATGTCACGAAAGAAGCACACCTATTATTAATGGAAGTTCCGATGTAATCAAACTCTTCCGGTGCGGCATTTGTGACACTTGTGACACCTACTTTTAAACCCTATATATACATAGTAATAATATAGTGATACATGTATATATACCTATTATATATATACTATATAGGGTTAAGAAACAGGTGTCACAAGTGTCACAAATGCCGCACTTTGATATTTTGTGTGACAGCGTGACACTGTGACAGTGGTTTTATTAGTATTATATGTACTATAATATAAGAAATACATATATTAACTTATACATTATATAAATACAATAGTATATATAATAGTCCGAAAGTACGTGTCACGTCGTCACACTGTCACGCTTTTCATTTCAAACATCCCGATGTTTTTTAAAAACAACCTGATGTTTGTTCGCAATCATCCTTATGTTTTTTAAAAACATCGAGGTGTTTCTTTGTGTTTATAATAGGTATGGATAGGAGAAAATGAGGGTTGATTTATGAAAGGAATGGAAAGTGGAGGAATCGAGGAAAGTGCTTTTATTCCTACAGATGAGGTAATGCAAGAAGCTTCAGAAGGAAAAGTGGAAATAGAAGTCCACCTTTTTACAATTTTAATCTCTATCAATATCTAGATAGGTAAAAATCCAATAACAAACAAATGTCAGAATCTCACAAAGACATCCCATGATCCATCTTATAGTGGAGTCCCAACATTTGATTATACAAAATACCAACTTGTTCATTTACTGATTTCAAATTAAAAGTAGTTTCAGACAGCCGGATTGACTCTTTTGCGATAGAATCCCTTAATTTCTCGTTAGAAATCATCCGGCTCATCTGTTCACTCAATTCATTAATATCTCCCGGATTAAATAACAATAGATTCTTACCATCAATAGCAATATCAGGTATTCCACCAACCGGAGTTGTTATTACAGGTAATCCATAAGCCCATGCATCAAGTACCCCCATAGGAAATCCTTCTGCATAACTTGGTAAACAAAAGATTGTAGATTCTTTAAACGCCTTATCTTTATCATCTCCATTCACCCATCCCAAGAATATAGTTTGACCTTCTATTCCCAACTCTTTCGCCAAACTCATACCTTGCTCAATCTCACCATTTCCGGCAAATACAATCTTCCAATCAGGATATTTTAAAGCAACCCGACTAAAAGCTTTTATCATGTCTGCATACCCCTTACGGGCATTTACAGTTCCGGCATACAGTATTTGTTTCTTCTTCCCATATTTCTTTTTCGAAATCTCAGTCGTACATGGATTATAGATAACTTTAACTTTATCTTCCAGACCAAATGCGTCTTTCACTGCTTTTTTCCAGAACTCAGAAAGTACGATAACATTATCAGCTTTAGAAAATAAATATCTATAGATTCTTTTATATTTACTATTAATGGTCGTATCCGGTGAAAATGCGTGAAAATGTACTATTACTTTCTTATGCCATAGCTTCGCCACAAACATAAACAAACATTTACGTACAGCAGAAGCTGGTTCACTCATGTGAATGTGAACAATATCATAAAACGGTACATAAAGTAAATATTGAATAAAACCTTTTACCAAATAAAGTAGCTTTAAACAAACACCCTTATCTACGTGTGTTCCTATCCATTTACAGTGATACTTCTCCCATTGTGCTCCCATCTCATGAGCTTTGACAACAGAAGTTATGCCACCACGAGTCATACGAGACGTGGCAACGACTAAGACTTTAGGATTAGTCATTGGAAGAGAATGTGATTAAGTAGATTGAAAAGGGAGGAATTATTAGAAGCTATTTTTAGTAGAAAAGATTTTTAACTTCGAGAAGCTATTAGTTCTTCTTCAGTAAGCCGTTTGTTTTCAGGATACAATAATCGTTCATGTTTTAACACTTCTTCAATCGAAAAACGATATTTTAGGACCTTAGCTGGAACTCCGCCAATTATAGAATAAGGAGGACATGATTTATTTACAACCGCTCCTGCTGCTATTACAGAGCCACGCCCTATTGTTACTCCTTTCAAAATAGTTATATTAGCTCCAGTCCAAACATCATCCTCAATAATAACAGGAGCATCATTTTCTATCAATTTATCATGAGAATCAATAATATATTTTCCTATAACATCAATTCTGTGATCTCCTGTAATTATTGTTGGATTTGGACCAAATATTACCTTATCTCCTATTGTTAAAGGGGCCTCTGTGCAATAAAATACTGCTCCTTTAGGAATACTTGCCCCTTCACCTATAGATAAATTTTCTAACCCTTTAAAATCACTATATATCGGTCTTAAATGAACACCCTTTCCACAATATTTCATAGCAACCTTATAAAAAGGAGACCATAGTTTATCCAATAAATAAGGAAATAAAAGACTTAACCTCACCATCTTAATTCTCTATTGCATTAATTAAATAATTTATGGATTCCTCACGTAAAATATCCAATCTTTTATTAGCTTCAATAAAATCCACGTATAAACATAATTCATCCAATTGCCTAATATTTGATAATAATCGTTCTGATAATCCAACATTCATTAATAAAGTTTGTGCCCGTTGAGGTGAATTACGTTTAATTATACTAATAAAATTTTTATTGAAATTAACTGAAAATGCAGTACCATGAAATGAGTTAGTCACAATATACTGTGCATTTAAAAATAGCCAAAGAAATTCCGTAGGACCACAAAAAGGAATATGAATATCCACACCTGGAAACTTTTTCAATTGATTAGATATTAACGCGACTTTCCATCCATTTTTATCTGCAATTTTACGAGCATACTCTACACATTCCACCAATTCATCAAAGTAATATATTAACACATATTTCTCTTTCAAATTAACTTTATGTGCAAATTTTGTCCATTGTTCTTGATTTAATAATAATGTTGGATCTAATACAACTTTTATATTCCTATTCAAAATTGTTTCCAAATATTCTTTATTAGCTGTTTCTCTAGTACTTAAATGTTCATATTGACTTAACCATTTCTTTATATAAGGTATTTCATCTTGTTTATAGCGATAAGAACCTAATGATGACGCATAGGAAATTTTTTTATATTCATTCTTTTTATCAAAAGCAAGATAATAAACAGGATTCAATTTATTAATTAATCCTCCACAAATCGGATTCCAGATCTGGTCACTTCCACTAATTAATACATCATACTTACCAACAAATTCATTCATCACTTCATCTACTGAATGATATGTCTTATCAGAAAGAGAAGATTTCAAAAAGTCTCGATAACGTTTGAATCGAGGATAATTCATTACTTTATAAGCTACATTTACAGGAAACGGATAAGTACGAGGATAATTAGGAATTTTTATATAATTTATAATTTCCGAAGAATATCCAATACTCTTTAAAAAATGATTTAAAGCAAACGCCTGAAGAGCAGCACCATAATTTAAATCACTATGTATGGTAACAATTCCTATTTTTCTCATATACCAATATTATAAAAAAATCTAGTGTTAATTACTTATAGTTTTATACCACACCTACCCAATATTTTAGATAAAATGTGTCGCCAACCAACTACCCAATATTTTTTAAGAATAAATTCTATGCCAAAATTTTTATAATCTTGGAATAATTTTTCACTAAGAGGATTTAATTTTGTAGGTCTCAACAAATTAGGTTGTAAACACCTCATTATTTCAACTTTAATTAAATTCATATCATATTGTACATTCTTCAAATATTCTACCCCTTTAGATGTATTACAAAATACCAAAGAAACCCCTTTATTATCTTTAGCAAAATCAGGGCAATTATGTTCCCATCCCCAAAAGTCGGCTAAAGTTATATCAGCAGGGTGTTTAAGATTTGCAAAATAGCAAATACCACATGATGGACGAAATATTATATGCTTATAAAATAAATCAGTATATATAGAACTATAATAAATTTTATTTCCGGCTACATATGATTCTTTATGAGATGTCCATCCTTTTGATTTATCTCGAAAATTTACTTTTTCAAAGTGTTTACCTACCTTTTTTTCCAAATAGTATAAATAATCTCTCCATATATAAGGCGATGGAACACCATGACATACTATATCTATCGTATAAAGATTATCTCGTAATTTTTTAGGAATAAAAGCCAATAAACCTGCAACTTGACAAGGTGTACCAGAAAACAGAACTGTTTTCTTACATTTCAAATCATTTTCTACTAGTTTGAAAATAGCTCCCAAGTCACTTTGAACATATTTACTTCCTCTAAACTCATCACGCTCATTTTTGCAAATAGCTCTTTTATGAACAACCCTAAAATGATCCCTAAAACCGACACCGTATATAATTCCATTTTGAGAAAGTATCCAATCTGATAAAGCTACAAAAGCAGCTCCACTTCTACTATTTTCAATTTCCTTTATACTCTTATGTCTAGCAGCAAATGCTTTCGGCATTAATAAAATATGTTCTTTAGAATAATTATCATTAAAAGAACATATTCTTTCACATAAACCACAATCAACACATAACGAAGTATCTACTCTAGGATACATAAAACCTAAGGCATCTGGTTTCATTTCAATTGCTTTGTGACTACAGATATTAACACACGCTGTACAACCACAACAATTTTGTTCCTTTTCAATATGAATCATGAGCCTAATTCTATTAAAATTATACCCTAATTATTTCATTAAATAATTCATCCCATTTATTCATAACTTCGTGCAAAGAATATCTTTGAATGTTTTTAGATGCTGCATTACCAAATTTTCGCCTCATGTCTCGATTATTCATTAATAATTTTGTTTTCTCAATGAAATTATGAGCATCACCATCATTAATACAAAATCCATCCATACTATCAGTAATAATATCTTTTGGTCCACATTTACATCCATAAGCAATTACAGGTAATCCATATGACATAGCTTCAGATAAAACTAATCCCCAACCTTCATATCTAGATGTCATTAATAAAATAGACGATTCTTTGTATTTTTCATAAATATTCAAAGAAGGGCTATGAATAATTACGGACTTTTCCAAACCTAATTCTAAAATTTGTTTTCTTAATAATGCTTCATCTGGTCCACTTCCATAAATATCAAGAACCCAATCCTGATTATCTTCTATTATATATTTCCAATTATTAATTAAACGATCAAAACCTTTTTGTGCATCCAATCTACCGACAGCAATTATATGATTTGATGTTAGTGATGATAACTTTTCAACATTTTTTGGAGCAATATTGGGTATGCTTATAATATTTTTAATCTTATTTTTCCATAAACTTTTATCCTCTTCTGTAAGAACAACAAATTGATCAAAACGAGGTATTACAACATTCTCTTCTATCCAAGATTTACAATAATAAGCAATACGGGTTAAAAACGAAAAATGAAAAGCATCAGCCATCATTTTTTTATGTTTACGACAAAAATGAAATTCCAATATTTTTTTACTACCATCTTTTATACTAGGCAAAAATTCAGCCTCATGTGTAAAGGTAGATATAACAATATCTGCTTTTAACTGAAACAATAATTTTTCTAAACGTTTCCTATGCACCTTCTTTAAGGTTTGTTTTTTCAATATGCGTTTTAATATAGGTAATTCTAATGTTGAATCATAATCTACTTGCAAATCATACAGCTTTATTAAGTTCGATAATGGATAAAAAGAAGGTTTATTTTTTTGATTTGCAAAAATAAGGGAAACATCATACCCATGTTCAACTAAATAATTAGCCTTAATTGAAACAATCCTTTCAATTCCCCCTGGCTTATATATTTGAGGTAAGCAATACACAATTTTCATCTTTTATAAAACCTTACAAATAATTCCTTGGGCGTTTTTCTAGAAAATATGGTTTTACAAACATTGTAATTCCCTTTACACAGTATTTTAGCTCTCTCATTCCTCTTAAATAAAAAAGACATTCCATGAAAAGCAAAGAAAAATCCTCTTATCACAAAAATCAAAAGAGCTAAAAAATAACGCAGAAAAATATTGTTATTTGAATAAAAAATCAAGGCTCCCATAGTATGAGCCGGCATTGTTGCCATTTGAACTTTCGATGCAGTACCACTAGCAATATGGTATAATTTAATATCTGAATTTACATAACACCGCATACCCTTTTTATTAATCATATCAGACAAAGCAATATCTTCAGGACAAAAAAAATATATTTCATCGAACCAACCTAATTCTCTAAAAATATCAGTTTTAATTAGAAATGCTGCTCCAGATATATTATATGTCTCAAATATTCCTATTTGATCCTCATATTCAGATTTACATAAGAATAGTCTATCAACTTTCATCAACGATAAAATCCAAAAGAGCCAAGTATATCTTCTTCTACCACAAATTTGTGGTAATCCATTTGGATATAAAATATTAGGACTCATAATTACAGCATTTGAGGGAAGTAAATTCATTGAATTTACCAAATCATCAACCACCTCAGATTTCAAAAATGTATCATCATTAAGAATAAAACAATACTCACCACATGCACGTTTGAGTGCTAAATTATTATTCTCTGAAAAACCTCTTATTACATTACTCTCTATAACAGTAATCCACAAATAATCTTTTTTTAATTGAGCCAAATTCTCCTTTGTAAATAGATATGCAACAACCAGCACTTCATAAGAACATTTTGTATATTGTTTGATACTATCAAGACAAGGATATAAGTTCCTAAGATTATTCATACAAACAATCACTATACTAACATCTACTTTCATTATTTATTCTAGTTTCTATGAAATATTTATTCTTATAGGCTCTAGCAAAAATATATGCAATAAAAATTCCATATGGAACCATATTCGGGCCAGTAAAACCATGTATAATTAAATTTTGGACAAACCACATAACAATAAATCCGACATATACTTTATAATATTTTGTATACTTCTTTATATACTCCAACTTCCTTGTTAAGAAAACAAAAATCAATAAATATAGAAGTAATCCTAATAAACCATATACATAAATAGCATCAAGAAAGCCATTGTGAGATGATATTGCCATTCCATACTTTTCTAACAATAATAAATGTACACTACCATATCCATGTCCAAATATTTTTTCAAGTATATTACCATCAAGCCAACCTTGAATAACAATAGCATAAAATATTTCGCGTCCTGATCCATAAGTTCCACCTCTTTCCATATCCGAAATATTTCTATTCATCATCATATCCCAATAACTAGTAAGCAATAAAGAGACAGTTAAACAAATAATAATCGATAAGATTATATAGTCTTTCTTTTTTAAAGAAAATAACATACTTCTTAACTGAAACACAGCAAAAACTGATAATAAAATTATTGGAGTTCTTTTGGCTGTAAGAATAGCTATAGCAAATGCTAAAAAGAATAAATAGGTCGACAACCTTCTACTAAAAGAAATAAAAATTAATGGAACCAAAAAATAAATTGCACCACCCGCATATACTCCCTGCTCTTCAGTCATTATTTCAATTGTTCCTGTTGATCTAAAACTATATTCTTGAAATATGCTTATAATCAAATAAGCTATAAAAATAACACAATATTTCTTTAAATATTTTTCAATCACATAGTCATCTATATTTAGAAAAATATTATACAAATAATAAATAGGAAAAATCCATATAAAAATCTTAAGAGTATCAGCAAGAAAATATAATGAAAAGCTATTGCCTCCAAATAGAAAAAAGAGATAACTTAAAAAAGTATATATAGCAAAAAGATAAAAAGATTTTAAGACCATTTTTTTCGTAAAGAGAACCTTTTTAAGACAGGTTGAGCTTATGATAATCAAAAGAAACGACAAAATTTGAGGTATTAACCTATTTAAGCCATAATCGCTTGTACTACCATAATTCTCATTTGAAGGAAAAATTATACATGAAATTAGATATGCATATAATATCCAAAAGAAATATTTTAACTTTATTATATATTTGCTGTTATTCATTTTTTATTAACTTTGAATAAAAAGTAATTTTATCTCCATAATCTAAATTCAACAAATTATTTTTATAAGACAATTTAAAAATTGTAGTATCAGAGGTTATTTTATGATATAATTCATCCGAATAAATAGTTGCTAATAATGAATTTAAATAATACAAATTTGGATTACTTTTAGGGAAATTAAAAACAAAGCCTCCAATCAAAGGATATTCTTTTCCTATCAAATATATTACATAATCTAGTAATAAGTAATCTATCACACAATCCTCATCTTTCCAATATTCTAAAAGAAAAGACAATACATATTTAGCAAAAAGATCATTAGAAACTTTTATATTCCATATGAAAGTACTCCACTTACATTTTGATATAGATATAGCAAATAAAGGTTCTTTTAATCTGATAGACCAATATTTAGTATTCAAACATTGATTAGAAATTGGTTCTGTAATCCAAACTGTACTATCAATCCATAAACCTCCATAATAATATAATAAAGCAAATCGAAGAATATCTGAATAATGAGTAAACGATAGCTGTCCACTAACTAGTTTTTCTTTTATATATGTAGGAAAATTTATATACTCATCAATATTATCTTTGTGAATAAGATTCACTATTTGATTCTCAGAACAACAATGTTTCAACTGCATATAACACCCTTTAACAATATCAGGCATATTATCTTCACCTTGATACCAGAAAACCCATATATTATAATTATCAGCTAATGATCTATTAACGTTAAGTTTTTCAATTAAAGAAGAATTTTCAATACGAGATAAATATTTATCTTTGAGATATCTATTTATATATTTATGTTTTTTGTCTTCCAGATTTTGATTTTTTAAACGTTTAGCTATAAATTCCAATCCCCAGACATAAGAACCTTTCAAAATTCCTAAAATGTGACACTTATCAATTATAGCTTTAAAAACTTTATGCATTGCTTATTAAATTCATTTTATTACTGAAATAACACGTGCAGGAACTCCAACCGCAACACAATATGCCGGTATATCTTTAGTCACAACACTATTAGCACCTATTACACTTGATTGCCCAATTGTAACACCAGGCATTATGCAGACATTCTCTCCAATCCACGTATAATCCCCAATATATACAGGTCCTTTCGATGATATTTGTCTTCTACGTGGCTGTATCTCTAATTCATTTGCATTAGCTTTTTTAGAATTATCTGTAATCAATATTCTAGGTCCTATATCAACACAATTACCTATAACTATTTTATTAACAGCTGTCATATGAGCATAAGGACCTATCGTTACATTATCTCCTATTTCTATTCTTATTTCATTTTTGTTTTTATCAAAATCAAGTGCAGTTATTGAACAATGCTTATCAATGCAACAGTTACTACCTATCATTATCATTTTTCCACCGACAAGATGAATATCCTTATCAATCGAACTATTTGCACCAATATGAGCTAGATTAGGTAATATCCATCCTGTATATAACCTCCTTCTTATTGGTATCCACTTTTTATATAGACGATATGGAAATATAAAAGATAATATATAACCTGGAGATAATAATATTTTCTCAATGATTCTATTCATTTTCCTATAATCATTCTAATTTTATTCTTAACATATAATTTTTCAGTTTCAGATAATCCTAATATGAAAGAAACTATCATTGTCACACTTAAAGAAGTTAATAATATCACAATATACTTACTAAAAGAGTCTGGTAATATTTCATTCATTATAACCGGCAAAGGAAAAGTCAACAATACTATAAGAAACAACCTAAATAAAACTTCTTTCACAAAAGAATACGATGAAATACCAACTATAATCTGTAAATAATAAATATAAACGAGCAAAATCAAGAATGAAATAATTAGTTGTACATAAAAAACATAATATGCTTTAGCATTATTCTCTAAAACTATGTATGATACCATTAAAGTTGACAACAACAATATACTTGTTAACAATTGAACATACTTAACTTTACCAGTTGCATTTATTGCTATTTTTAATGGGTCAAATATTATACTAACGATTGTCACACACAAAATAATTCTAACAAAAACAACGGAATATTCAGGTACTTGTACAAGCCATAATGCCAATAATTTATCAGCAAGAATAAATACCGGCAATGAAACTATATAAAAAAGAATAAATGCTAATCTCGAAGAACTGAAAATTAATTGCTTCATATAATCAATATTATTAGAAGCATATGATTTTATAATTTGCGGATTTATGGCTAATAAAAAATTGATACTAAAATTACGAACCACTCCCTGTAACTGCATTGCTACTCCTCTCGCCGCATTTACCGCAGGACCAAAAAATAAATTCAAAATTATATTTAAACCTTGACTTTGTACTATTTCCGAACATGTGCCTAAAGTATTCCATCCCGCAAAACAAAAAATTTCTTTCTGCAAATTCTGATTTCTCGTCCATTTAAATTTTATATGTTTGAAATAATTATTACAATAAAATGTATATATCAGTCGTATAAATAATTGAATTATAAACATAAGGATAGCATATAATATCAATTTATCAAAATTCAACATAAGTAATAAATAGACTATTAATAATTTTGCTATTACTTCAAATATAGATATATATGCAAATGCACTCATTCGCTCATAGGCTATAATTAATGCATTATAAGGCACACTTAAAATCAAAACAACTGTTTGCACAATTGATAACTGATAAACCCAAAAAGCTGCATTAACTCTATTAGAAGGTATATTTATTTGATGATAAAAGAACCATAGACCAATTGTCTCCCCAAGTAATATAATTATTAAAGATACATATATTTGCATCTGCATACTCACACTAAATACAGAATTTAATTTATTTAGATTATTCTGTTCTATAGCAAAAGAAAGAAATCTTTGAATAGTATTACTCATCGATGTATTGATAAAACCAAGCATAATTATAATACCACCAACAACATTATAAATACCAAAATCATCTACACCTAAAGTTTGTAATACAATACGACTTGTATAAAAAGATACAATCATTATAAAAAACATCCTAAAATAGAGCAATAGAGTGTTTTTTGCTATCCGTTTATTATTTGTGCTATTATCTGACATAACATCAAATACTAAATTCTCACACAAACAAGCCAAAGTAGCATTGAGACGGCTTGCATGCATGAGAATTTTAGTACCTATATTTTATTTATTATTTCAAACTAACATCATACATTTCATCCCCTCAACGACTTCCTTTTCCTCCTCCAAAAGCTCTCTCTCACCCCAACTATCTATAATCTCACAAGCTTCTTTCAACAGCTCTTCATCACCAGCCACCCCATAACAATAAGTGAGTAATTGGCATTTTAATAAAGAAACAGGAAGGTCGTCAAGCACATAAAGCGCACGATTCAATATTTGTTGTTTCTGTTGTTCTACAGGATTGCCATACATAGTGACTGTATAGCCCATCAGCAAAGCGGCACAAATGGCAGCCTCTTCTTCGGGAGTTTCACCTTTGGCTTTGAGCAGGGCACGACTTTGGCAACACACTTCCCGATTCAAACGGGAAAGGTCATCGGCATAGACCATACCGTCAGCTTCTCCAAGATGGAGTAGTTCACGAGAAGCACGTTGCAGTTCTTCTATCTTTTTATATAATGTGGGATTCATTGTTATTCCAGTTTCATGCAATACCATTTCGGTATATGAATCATGACACCCAGATTGGCAACAATAATAACTACGTAATAACGGTTTTTATAACGGGTGAGCTTACCAACCAGACCGGTAAATACACCGTGAATGACACGGACTTTCTGTCCCGGTCGGGATTCCGCAGTGGCGGCATCAACGTAAAGTGTTCCTGTGTAATTGGGATCGCAAATAGCTCTGATCTCTACCATCTCGCTATCTGGTATCTCATAGCATTTACGTGTATCACGATGGCGGATTAAAATGACGGGAAAAGGACACTCATCTATGATTTTAAGCAACTCTCGCTCATCGAGTGTCTTTGCTAAAAATAACAAGTTGTGTATGGCAGGAGTGAGTACGCGATGTCTTTTGCCATCAAGCGTAATCTGCTCCACGTAACGCATCGGAATAAAGTAGGTTAATCCTCTCTTTTCGAAAAACTCTCCTACCCGTTCTTCTTTGCAATGGAGCGTTTGAATCGCATACCATGTATTTACTTTTATTTTCTTGCTATTTTCGCTTTCATCCATTCATCTTACCATATCTTATTTTATATTGATTATTTACTACAACTGTTTAATTTAAAGCATAGACTTCCCTGACACCCACTGACGTTATTGGTCTGTGAATCAAGTGATAAGTCCCTTAAGGTAATAGCCTTTTTGTCCTACCTCTATATAAGAGGTAAGAATAAGGCTATAAACGGTTATATTATAATTCGTTAGGGAATAGATAAAGAGAAATGTCTCTTTCTGAAAAGGAAGAATTTAACGTAAAATATAGTAGATTACGCAAGAAAATAACTATTAAAGTTTATGGTATTTCATTTGTTTATACTACCTTTGCGACGTTTTAGTACTGTGTCTACCACCTCTATGAGTACAACCTCTTATATAGAGGTAGGAAAATCATTGTTAAATATTTTACCGTGAATACTTTGACAAAAGATTGTAATATCTATACTACTTTTTGCGTGCCTTTCAGTGTAAGCATCTCTTTGGGTACAGACTTACGAATGGTTTCTTTCAATAGATTCAGAACAGAGAAACGGACAAAATCGGCACGTGTCACAATGCTTATCTGACGAGTAGGTTTCGGCACGGCAAAAGGGCGTACTAACTCCTTCTGTGATTCGCTGAGTTGCAATGTAGCCAGTTCGGGTATAAATGTAATTCCCATGCCACTCTCCACCATTCTCATAAAAGTCTCCATACTTCCCAAATGATAAGCTACCTGATTGAGTTTCACCGCTTCCATCTGACAGAAGCGCATCAACTGATCACGAAAACAATGTCCTTCATCAAGCAACCAAAGACGTTCTCCATTAATATCCGACGTACGTATCAATTCATTCTTAAAAACAGATTCTTTGCGAGATACATATCCAAAGAATTGTTCATAGTAGAGCACTTCTTCATTCAACTGTTTACTATCTACTTCCGTAGCAAGAATGGCGGCATCTATCAGACCGTCTGTCAAAGCGGTAAGGCAAGCAGAGGTTTTCATCTCATTTACTCTCAAATCCAACTCCGGATACTTTTCTTTGAATTGCTCGAAAAACAGAGGAAGCAGATAGGGCGCAATAGTAGGCAAAACACCGATGGTAAAGACTCCTTTCATGGATTGTTCCTCTTCACTGACAATACTTTTAATCAAAGAAGCCTCATATACCACCTTTTTTGCTTGTTCTATCACTTTTCTTCCTGCTGAAGTAGGCTGAACAGGTTGAACGGTACGGTCAAAGAGTTTCACATCCAGTTCGTCTTCCAATTTCTGAATCATCATACTCAAAGTAGGTTGTGTTACTCTGCAATGTTCTGCTGCTTTCGCAAAATGGCGGAAGTTATCGACCGCAAGGATATATTCCAACTGTTGTAATGTCATAGTCTTCTTGATGATTATAAATTTTATCTATGCAAAGATAAAAATTATCAGTTTGACACGCATGCTTTTACGCCTTATCTTTGCACCAGACAAAAGAAAATAATATTAATCATTTAAAACAATAAAATTATGAAGACTTTGGATTATATCAAATTAGACGCATCAGCAGTAAACAACGTAGTAGCATCTTTGCAACAACTTTTGGCAGACTACCAAGTATTTTATACCAATTTAAGAGGTTTCCACTGGAACATCAAAGGTCACGGTTTCTTTGTGCTTCACAGCAAATTTGAAGATTTATACAATGACGCAGCGGAGAAAGTGGATGAACTCGCAGAACGTATCCTGACATTAGGCGGTGTACCTAAGAATAAATTCAGCGATTACCTGAAAGCTGCAAATGTGAAAGAAGTGGAAGGTATCTCAAAAGGTGACGAAGCATTGAAGAATATTCTTGAGACTTACGGTTACTTCATTAGCGAAGAACGTAATATTCTATCTATCGCATCCCAAGCGGGAGATGAGGCTACTGTAGCTTTGATGAGTGATTATCTGAAAGAACAGGAAAAGATGGTATGGATGTTATGTGCCTACAATTCTTAATAAAGCAAATGGGGATACCGGTTAAAAAGTATCCCCGTTCTTTTTTAAGCAACTAAGTTTTTATATTCCGGATGTCTTTCTATATAAGTTTTTACAAAAGGACAAGTCGGTATCACTTTCAGATTCGCACTACGGGCATAGTTCAAAGCAGCCTGCACTAAAGCAGATCCCACGCCCTCTCCTTCCAATTGTTTGGGAACAATTGTATGTAGCAAATCAATCACATTTCCTCGTTCTTCATATTGAAGGTATCCCATCTGTCCGGACTCAAAGACTTCGAAACGTCCGACTTTCTCATCATGTATCACAGTATGTTCCATATTTCTGTTTTTTAATGAATAAATTTTCCTATAAAACAAGCTAAAAGTTATTTTGTTTAGAAATATATGTATCTTTGTGTAAAATTGATCAATATAAAAATAAATAAGTCTCATAATAAAACTATAGGACTCACAAATAATCTATTTGATGAATAGTAAAAACATGGAGATAAACATAAATAACAATCAATATCAGACTCAATTCGACGAGATAAAACTGATTATTAATAATCGTCGAAAACGGGCCTATAAAGCGATAAATGAAGAAATCATTCTCAATAATTGGGAAATTGGACATTATGTATCCGATAAGATAACTTCTGCTAAATGGGGTAGTAAGGTTATTGAGATGCTGGTTGTATATCTCAAGCAGGCAATTCCCGGTATAAAGGGCTATGAGAAGCGTTCCATTGAAAGGATGGTACGATTCTATAATGAATATTCGTCATCAGAATTTATGTCAGCAATTCCGACGCAAATAAAAGAGCGAATTATTGCGTCAGACACTCTGACGCAATTTGGGAATGACAGTATCGTGCTTTCTCTACTCACTCAAATCAGTTGGTCAGCCCATCTTGAGATCATGTCCGGTTGTACATCGGCAGAAGAACGGACTTTCTACATCTTATTATGTAGTAGAGAGAACCTTTCATATCAAGAACTTCGCAGACAAATAGATACATGTGTTTATGAACGGAGCCTGCTTGGCAAGACCAAACAATCACCGGTTTTAAAAGAAACATACCCAAATGCAGGGCGTATATTCAAAGATTCTTATATGATTGATTTCCTTAACTTACCGGAAAATCACAGTGAAAAAAATCTTCAAGAGGGACTGGTCAAACAAATGAAAAAATTTATCCTTGATCTCGGAAAGGATTTCTTATTTGTAGGAGAAGAATACAGGTTACAGTGGGAATGAAAGACTTTAGAATTGATCTACTCTTTTTCCATCGGGGACTACAATGTTTAGTTGCAATGGAAATCAAGATCAATGAGTTCAAGCCCGAATATCTCGGACAACTGGACTTTTATCTTGAAGCATTGGACCGAGACGTAAAAAAAGAAAATGAGAATCCGAGCATTGGAATATTATTATGTAAAAGTGCCGACAGCCAAGTGGTAGAATATGCTTTAAACCGTAGCTTGAGTCCGACGATGGTCGCTGAGTACAAACGACAATTAATTCCCAAAGAAGTATTATAAAGACATTTGCAAGAACTATTAAATACAACAGACTGATACATGAAACATTATTTTTCCTATCAAACAGCCATTGGCATATTATGCATTCATGACGACGAGGATTCCATCACACGTATCTCTTTCTCTGAAAGCCGGACAGAGGGTGTAAAAGAAGAAACGCCTGTCATTGCCAACGCACACAGACAGATAGAAGAATACTTGCGAGGGGAACGACAGGAGTTCGATCTTAAATTATCTCCGAAAGGAACATCCTTTCAACAAAAGGTATGGAATGCTTTGCTGGACATACCATACGGTGAGACACGTTCTTATGGACAAATTGCAATGGCAGTAGGTAATCCCAAAGCTGCGCGCGCCATCGGTATGGCGAATAACCGGAATCCTATCCCCATCATTATACCTTGCCACCGCGTTATCGGAGCTGATGGAAAACTGATTGGTTATGCAGGAGGGCTGGATATAAAAACCAAGCTACTGGAACTGGAAAAGACATCACTTGGTAAATAACTCGAAAGTAAACTTACACCCTACTTTACTGAAACGACCGTTTACATTATTCACAAAGACACCTAAATCAAAAATATGCGTACCGATGCCATACCCCAACTCAATATAAGGAGTAAGATGAGGTACGACCAACACATTCAGATAAAGACGTTCATTGCGGATAAATCCCGTATATTTCATCAAGTGCGGTAATATAAGAAATGGAGATTCAAAAGTGATATGCCCGCGCAAATAGCGATCGGAAGAGTTATACCATCGTCCGTCCAACAATTGGAATACTCCCCCTATATCATCATTCCAGCCAATCGGAAGATTATTGCGGGTAAAATTGGTAAAATCCACGAAATAAGTTTCTTTCTGATTAGTAAACATACCTAATCCGGCACGGTAATAGATACTTCGCATAAGTCCCAGCCGTATCTGATGCTGCATATCCACTTCCCATCTCTCGTATTCTCCCGTACTGTTAAATACGCCATGAATGCCCCGCTCCCAATCAACAATAAAAGTAGGATAACTGGAACGCAGGTTTATCTTACGCTTACCGCTCATATAGTAGTATAATCCGGGAGTCCAGCTCAAACGGATATGCGGGGCAAAACTAATATAAGCATCTTTAATTTTATCCATCACTTCTTCTCCCTGTCCCTCCAAAACCGGAGCCTTAGGAATAAGAACAGGCTTATTTACAGGAGTACGACGGTGAGCTGTAAAACCCACGCCGATATTAAACCCGTTAAAGACTTCTATATCATGACTGAAATAGAAATAAAGATCCTTGAAATATTCCAGTTTTATCTTGTCGAAATCAAAAATACTATCCGGAGTCGACTTTATATCATCCAGCACATCACTGCTGTAAATACGGTTTCCGTTACCGAATGCCACGTGCAGGGAAGCCCGTTTTTGAGGCCAGTAATAGAAATCGGAATTTACACTCCAATAAAACTCTTTACGCGTAAAGTTATATCCGATTTTAGGAACTACACGCAATAATCTATCATTACGGAACAAACGGTTATATTTAAATTCCTGTCGATACGAGAAGCCGTTACTTGGGCTATAACTTAATAGCAACGGGTTAATTAAAGGTGAACTACGTACACTACCGAAACGGGAAAAGTCCACCGTATGGCTACTTAGAAGTACATCTCCCAATTGTCCGAAAAAGACTTGGCTACGCTTCTTCAGCTGGAAATTACGAACCAATGTATCTTGCCTTATTATATAATCCCGGTAAATCTGTTCTTCATGAGTAGCAAGAGGTTCGGGACGCAAAATCGAGAACAACACACTATCTGAAAACAAAGTAGAAGAATCACATTTCAGGGTAAATGATTCTGTCATATTATACTTGCTGTTATGCTTCCGGAAACGTGGAGTTGCTGCGTCCGACAAGGTGATTTCGTTATAGTCCAACAAAGCTGTGTAACTTGCATCCAACTTATTCCCGATAAAGCGCAACATGACATCCAAATCAAAACGCTTAGGTAAAAAGGTTTCTTTTCCTTCTTGTCCCATGCTCACCTTCAGTTTGAAACGGATAAATTCCACTTTACCCTCCAAATAGATTTCTTTTACCGTCCAAAGGCTGTCGCTTATCAATATATAACCACTCTCAAGCAGCTGGTCACTTTTGACACGAGGGATAATCTGCACTTTATAACACAGTCCGTCATCCGGTGTACTTACCAGTGAATCCAACAAATAACGATAGTGCTTCCGGCCGTTCTTTGCAAGAGGAGAAAGCAATTTATCTCCAAGCAAGGTAGACGAATAGATATTCATATTAAAATACTCCAACATCTCACTCGGCACTCCTTTATAACGTGGTATCGTACCGGAGACGGCTCTCACTTTAATATCATAGATATGCGGTGAAGTATAATGGATGCTGTTGACAGACTCAATAATATATTCCTTCACATTTTTCTGAAGCTTGAACATGGAAGGCACAAATTTTATAAGATGATTCCTCTTCAGCATATTCATCTTACCCTTTATATATAAATCAGCCTTGTAATCCTCCACAATCTTTTCATAAGACGAAGCGGAAGATATCACCTTACTCAAAATGGAATCCGCAAGTTCCGGCTTATCATATAAATCCGATTTCCATTTCTTTGCCACCCCTTCGTACGGGACCAGAAAAAATAGAAACAACGGCAACAATATATATGTGAATATAGAGGATCTCACATGCACAATTTATATTAGATAACGACAAATATAGAGAAACATTATATATATTAACGAACAAAGATGTCGTTTTTATAGGGCTATATCGCAAAAAATAGATACTTTTGTGCCGCAACAACCAATAAAAAGATAGACCAAATGTCACAAATGCGTTTTTTCGCTCTTCAAGAGCTTGCCAACCGACAGCCGATTGACATAAAAAATCCGTCGAACAAACTGTCCGATTATTATGGTATTCATGTGTTCGACCGTAAGAAAATGCAGGAGTATCTCCCCAAAGAAGCTTTTAAGGCTGTCACCAATGCCATAGAGAAAGGTACTCCGATAAGCCGTAGCATGGCGGATCTGATAGCCAATGGTATGAAAAGCTGGGCAAAGTCATTCAATGTAACACATTATACTCATTGGTTTCAACCCTTGACAGACGGTACTGCCGAGAAACATGACGGTTTTATCGAATTCAGTGATGACGGCGATGTGATAGAACGTTTTTCCGGAAAATTATTAATCCAGCAGGAACCGGACGCTTCTTCGTTCCCCAACGGAGGAATCCGTAACACTTTTGAGGCACGCGGATATACAGCTTGGGATGTTTCTTCACCGGCATTCGTGGTAGACACCACCCTTTGTATCCCCACTATATTCATTTCTTATACGGGAGAAGCGCTGGACTATAAGACCCCTCTCCTTAAAGCTCTTGCCGCCGTGGATAAAGCAGCTACGGAAGTCTGCCAATTATTTGACAAGAACATCACAAGAGTATATGCCAATTTAGGATGGGAACAAGAATATTTCCTTGTAGACAGCGCACTGTTCAATGCGCGCCCGGATTTATGTTTGACCGGACGGACACTGATGGGACACTCTTCTGCAAAAGACCAACAGCTGGACGACCACTATTTCGGTTCTATCCCGCCACGCGTTACCGGTTTCATGAAAGAGTTGGAATTGGAGTGTCATAAACTGGGTATCCCAGTCAAGACTCGCCACAACGAGGTTGCACCCAACCAATTTGAACTTGCACCGATATTCGAAGATGTTAACCTGGCCAATGACCACAATCAGTTGGTAATGGATTTGATGAAACGTATTGCCCAAAAGCATAACTTCAACGTGTTGCTCCACGAGAAACCTTTTAAAGGTGTCAACGGTTCGGGCAAGCACAACAACTGGTCACTCTGTACGGATACCGGCATTAACCTATTTGCTCCGGGCAAAAGTCCAAAAGGCAATATGCTGTTCCTGACTTTCATCGTAAATGTACTGATGATGGTTTATAAGAATCAGGATTTGCTTCGTGCTTCTATCGTAAGTGCAGGAAACAGTCACCGCCTGGGTGCTAACGAAGCCCCTCCCGCTATCCTGTCTATCTTCTTAGGAAGACATTTATCTCACATGCTTGACGAATTAGGTGCGGAAGATTTGACTGCGGAAGAAAAGAAGGCATTAAAATTAGGTATCGGACGTATTCCTGAAATCCTTTTGGATAATACAGACCGCAACCGCACATCTCCATTCGCATTCACCGGAAACCGGTTTGAATTCCGTGCAGCAGGCTCTTCATCAAACTGTGCCGCAGCCATGATTGCCATCAACGCAGCAATGGCCCATCAGTTGAACGCTTTCAAATCACAGGTGGATAAACTGATAAACGAAGGCATAGGACGTGATGAGGCGATCTTCAATGTATTGAAAGAAACCATTATTGCCTCCAAAGCAATTCGTTTTGAAGGTGACGGCTATTCCGACGACTGGAAAACAGAAGCGGCAAAGCGCGGACTTACAAATATCAATCAGGTGCCGGAAGCCCTGATGAAGTACAACGATCCGCAAGCACGTGAAGTATTGCTCGGTGAAAAGATTTTCAACGAAAACGAGCTTACCAGCCGTATTGAAGTGGAATTGGAAAAATACACCAAGAAAATACAGATAGAAAGCCGTGTATTGGGAGATTTGGCTATCAACCATATCGTACCCATCGCAGTAGCTTATCAAAACCGTTTGCTCGAGAATCTGCGCGGTCTCAAGGAAATTTTCACGGAAGAAGAATACGCCGAAATGAGTCAGGACCGTAAAGACCTTGTCAGAGAAATATCACATCGGGTTACTGCTATCAAAATACTTGTACGGGAAATGACCGAAGCCCGCAAGGTAGCAAACCATTTGGAGAGCCAGGAAGAAAAAGCGTTCTCTTACGAAAAGAATGTCAGTCCTTACTTAGAAAGTATCCGTGACCATATCGACCACCTCGAAATGGAGATAGATGATGAAATATGGCCGCTCCCTAAATACCGCGAACTTCTGTTCTCCAAATAAATATTTATCATAGAATTCAGGTGTGTTCCGATAATCACACCTGAATTCTATACTTTTCATTGACAGATGTGCATTTTGTTACCTAATTTTGCACGATTTCAATTTTTTCTTTATACATTTGTGCTTTATAACACGGTTCTATAGCATACAATGATTAAAAAGGAATTGTCTGACGCAGAAATCTCAGAAAGTATTTCCGAGATGTGGTATCCCTTGAATGATGAACAGAGGGAATATCTGGTTCAAAATTTCACGATTCAGAAGTATAAGAAGAATGAAACAATTTACTGTGAAGGAGAAACTCCGACACATCTGATGTGCCTTCTTAATGGAAAAGTGAAAATATACAAAGATGGTGTAGGTGGAAGAAGTCAAATCATCCGCATGATTAAACCGGTTGAATATTTCGGTTACAGGGCTTTTTTCGCTAAGGAGAACTTTGTGACCGCCGCGTCGGCATTCGAACCTTCCACTATCTGTATGATACCAATGACTGCCATTATGAAATTGTTGAGTGAAAACAATGAACTAGCCATGTTTTTTATCCGGCAATTATCCGTCGACTTAGGTATCGCAGACGAAAGAACCGTCAATCTTACCCAGAAACATATACGGGGACGCCTCGCAGAATCATTGCTTTTCCTGAAAGACAGTTACGGATTGGAAGAAGACCAATCAACCCTCAGTATTTATCTTTCGCGGGAAGACTTGGCCAACCTATCCAATATGACGACTTCCAATGCTATACGTACGTTATCTAATTTTGCCGCCGAAAGATTAATCACAATCGATGGTCGTAAGATTAAGATTATAGACGAAGAAAAGCTAAAGAAGATCAGCAAGATCGGATAAAAACGCCCGGTCATACAAATAAATATAACTAGTAGAACCTTTTTCTCACTATATCCGACAAAATTTTATTTCCCCATAAGCGAGCTAAAAACGCTCAAAGGAGTGTTGCTTAACGCTCCGGTAGCTGTAAGCTAACGCTCCCTTGGGCGTTTGGCAATGCTCCCTTAGGTGATTTATAAAATGACCTCGATGATTTTAAAAAACATCTTAGGTGTTTGTAAAAAACATCAGGTTGATTGAAAACAAACATACGGTCGATCGAAGACAAAGGTACGGTCGATTGATTACAAACTCCTATCGTTTGCAAACAATCGACCGTATGCTGAAAAACAGATTCTAAAGAATATTATTTTGCAGCTTTCAACAGGATTGATTTTTCGTCATTCATTAACTTAATCATATAACATCCCTTTGGCTGAGCCGACAAATCCAGTCTAACCATACCGTTCTCCATCTTGGTATAATAGATCACTTTTCCGTCGAACGTCACTACCTCCACTTCATAATCGTCAGATGCCGTTATAGTAAAGATTCCATCCACAGAAGGATTAGGATATAACTTAACGGATGCAACTTCCTCCATACTTATCATATCCGGAGCATCCGTAATGTTGACTTCCGTCGTAACCAAAGATGAAACTCCGGATGCAAACATTGCTTTCACTCCGAGTGTGTGCTTTCCATTACTTAATCCGGTGAATAAATAAGAAGTCGCATCAGCATCAATCACGGCACTCAACTTATTGCCATCAAGATATGCCTCATAAGATGACGGAACGCCTTCGTTCACCGCAATATATTCCCAATCATCCAACAATAACGCCTGTAAGTCTTCCGATACACATTTCACCGCTACATATTTCGCATTGGCAGGAACCTTGAAACTATATTTCACCCATTCATTGGTAGCCTCCAATGTGGCATCGGAAAGATTTTTGAAACTTCCTACTTTGGCATCTGTCTCCGAATACAAGACATCAAAACGCTCTTTATCATTGCCGGAAGCTATACCTCTTACATAGAATGAAAATACACCATTGCCTTCATCTATGGCACGGGCTACAAAATCCTTATTGACACCCGACCTAGCTGCTATCGCTGCCAATTCTTTATCTCCGGAATGAGGATAATATTTATAAGAAGAAACCGGAGGTTCTGTCGTATACGGATTAAATACGATAAAGCTCTGCGCTTTAGTACAATTATCCCAATAAGAACTATTCATCAAATATTTCTCCTGTTTTCCGTCAAGGATATATTCTCCGTAATCATTAATAGTAAAATCAGGATAACTTTCAAAATCATCAGACCAATTTGCAGGATACTTCATTGTCCAATCAACTTTTACTTCACCTTTATTGATAGTTGAGTTTACAATTTGAGGGTCTGAAATATATTCGTTCATCTGACCGCCCTGTACCACTATATCCTCCACTATTTGTAAACTGTCCTTATGGAAACCCGGATACCCCGTCATGGCAATATCAAGAGAATACCATCCCTTCCAAACATCTGTAAATTCAACCAAACCGTTACTTTCCGCTTCCTTTGCATATCGGTGGGACTCCAACTTATCCAAATTAGTCAAAGTAACCACAGCACCTTTTTTCGAGGAGCCGTTTGTATTGACTTGAACTTTAACATTGGCATCCAAACCTTTATACACAAAATTAGAAAATGCAGGTTCCGATAAATTATCGTTCATCCAATCTGCTTTTACAACATACTTATAAGCACCTGTATCAGCGTTTCTCCAATTATAATCGATGAAACCTTCCGGCGTTGCCTGTACAGGACTATCGGTTATTTTAATCCACTGGGCCGGATCTCCCACATTATCAGCCTTTGCACGATAAATCAGATAACCTCCGGCAGCATGTTCCTCCAATTCCTGTCCGAAAACACCCTTAATCTGCCAATTATAATCATAACCGGATGCTTTCATCAAAGTAGAAATTCTAGTCCACTCTCCATCAAAGAAGACTTTATCACTCTTAAATGTACATGGGCCGTTATCAAGAGCAAACGGAGCACCACTATAACCGGGCTTAGCCTCGATAGCAATGCTAAACTCCTGTGTCGGATCTATTTTATATCGTGTACCCAGCGTTACACTTTGCCAGCCGGACAGACTGTTGCCAATATCCTGAGTATAAATTTCCGTAGCACATTCATCTTCATAAATATGAAGCACATAATTGGCTGTAGCATCACCCGCATAGAAATCAACCGTCATAAGTTCCTTGCCTATCAAGTCAAACTTCTTAATATCCGAAGGATAGAATTCAACCGCCGCAATCATTTGCTCACGGCTACCTCCTATTTTATGAGCAATTTGATCGTCAACCGCCCATGTCACCTCCTTCATAACAGCAGGCTTACCTATTTTTATTGTAGATGTTTCACGCGTAGTCGTCGCATCTACCATTGCAACAGGATAAGCGATGTAAGGCATTTCCAAAGCAGCAAATGTCGTATCTTTAGAAGCCAATGTCCACGATTTCTCAACCGATGCATAACCGTCTTTTACAAAACTCATTTTATAAGTATTGTCAGATAAAACCTTCTGTATTGCAAAGTCACCATTTGCATCCGTCACCGCTTCGTAGTTCAACAACCCCTCTGCTTTGACAGCTACACCACTTATTGCTATATTTTTAGAGTTGACAACCTTGCCTTTTAAGACAATGTTTGATGATGCTTCCATAGAAAAGTTTAAGACTTTGACTTCTTTCTCGCTAACTGTAATCTCGGCTGTAGCTTCTTTATAACCTAGCTTTGACAAGGAAACCGTATAAGTTCCCTTAGGCAGATAAGCAAAATCATAAGTACCCGTATTCTTATCATTCATAATATAAGTATCCAATACTCTCTCCTGACCGGCTTTAGGTATAAAGACAATTTTCACATCTGTTACCACTTCACCGGATTCTTTATCCGTAACTGTCCCTTTGAGAGTAGCCAGACCAGAAATCTTACTTAACAACATTGTCGGAGTGAAGATAGAGAAAGAACCCGTTCCCATGTCACTCGTATCATCCAAAGTCTCTATACTCTCTTTTTGCCTCTGCGCATACAGCAGACAATTTACTCCAGTCTGATTCTCACCGACAAAACTATAGCTATCGGCACTATTAACAGGTACGGCATCATGCTTTAAGAATGTGATTACCAGATTCTGACTTCCATCATAATAGAACGGTTTGATAGGAATCTTAACCATTTGTGTATTCGGTTCGAAGACCACCTCTCCAGAAAATACCGTTTGAGAGCGATCGTCCCGTATGGAAATCCAATCGGTATTCTTTTCAAAAGCATCCTTATCGGTATAGCCTATATAAATTGTCATTCTATGCCTGTTCTCCGTAGCACGAGATACATACAAATAATATATTAATGTATCGATTACACATTTCTCATTCAATTCCTCTTTCTTTATAATATTCTGAGTCAGCGCAGAATATCCGCTAGCTGTATAACCAATAAACATAGGGTAAGTGGTAGATGCAGGTTTAACCTGATAATCTTTATTACTTATCAATAATTTACTGTCATCTGCTCCGACAGCCACATATACCAGTGCTTCCGTTCCTTTATCTTTATTAGCACGAACTGCCTTTACACCAATAATATAGTATCCTCTTGGCAAAACAGACGTTGTGTATTCATTAGATGTCACTTCATAAGTCTCATTCAATAAAGTCTTCATATCAAAGTTGCGCACAGTCACTTCATAGTTTGTAATATCTCCCCCCAGAAATCCTCCGCTCTTTCCTGTAGTGACCGCATCCCAATTCAATTTAATCTTTCCGTCTTTTCCCAAAACAACTTTAAGATTTGCAGGGGCTGCCGGAATTGTATCATTACCGATATACCCCACTTTTCCTAAATCATAATAATAAGGAGAAGGTCCGTCATCATTCATCGGAATCAAACGGAAATAGTACGCTCCGGCTTTAGGTATTTCAATAGCGCGACTCATTTTTTCTCCCGGAACAGTCGCAGGAATAGTATCGGCAGTTACTCCTGATGTAAACGCCCCACCTGCCGATGTTTTTTGAATAATAATCCCTGTCAATGCAGCCAAAGGGTTACCACCGGCATCTAAAACAGGATTAGTCCAAGAGACATTCGCTTCCAATTTTCCACTCTCTGCAATCTCCACTTTAGGAGCTTTTACGCTATCAGGCGTAGTTCCCGGATAAAGCATCTTTATGGAAACATCATCCAAATATACACCGGAAGAAGTAGACTTAATTGTTACAGGAAGAATTTCTCCTTCCGCTACTCCCGTAACAGTTAATTTTGTCCACACTTTTGAAGTTATGTTACTTGTGTTCTTATTTAATACGTTACCGAGATCAACCGTAAATTTACGTCCGCTTGTCGTAGCATATCCCCAAAGGGTAAGTTCATATAATGCACCTTTCTGAGACTTTAAGCCATTGATTGAGATTTTATTTCCCGCTGTACTTGTTGTCAGTATAGCACCCTTTCCCGTATTCGCATACTTAGCAGTTAAAGTATCTATCCTCCAACCTGCAGGTACCGACAACGGCATGTAGTTATCCTCCCCCTCAAATCCCATAAAATACGGAATAGAAGATTCGAAACAATAAGCTGCACCACCAGCCAATAAGCTCGTTTTCTTAGATTTAGTAACCGCCATTGCTCCATAATAATAAGTACCGGGAGCTTTTTCCCGTACCTCAAAGGACATCTCCGCACCGGCAACCGAACTGTCAACACTATCTACTTTTTGTAAAGACGTAGGTACCACACCTCTATAAATATATATTTTCGATAGATCCGTCAGTTTCCCGCCATTAAAGTTCTTCTCCGGATTTTTCCAACTAAGTTTAATTTTTAAAGGATCATCCTCACTGGAAATAGCCTTAAAATCAGTAATCATTTCCGGAGGAACAGTTCCTTTACTATAATAATGAGAGAAAAGACCTGCCGTTTCAGCATACATATTCCCTACCAGACTAGCTTCACCCGTAGTAGTATTAATCGTATATAATTCATGGAAAGCCGTACCTCTAAGTGCAAAATACATGGTATTACTCCGTAAATCAAACGTGGCAGATTGGAGGTTCTCACTATATATGTTGCGGTCTAGATTTAGAGAACCAACTAATGTTGCAGCAGCTGTATTCTTATCAATACGATAAAGATTCTTATCTACATTTATTGCATACAGTTCTCCCTGACTGTTACAAGCCAATCCCATAAAACGATCATTAAACGGTTCACCATCCAGACGGATCTTACCTTTTAATATCGATAAATTGTCATCTACACTGAATTGATAAAGCTCATTATTCAATCCCACTCCATACATTAGTGAAGACGTGACGTCATACGCCATATCCAGACACTGCATAGATGGATTGGCTTCCAGCATCATATCAACCGTATATGTAATCGGGTCAAAAGTCATCCAATATCCTAAATACGTTTGCCCTGACTGTTTGGCTGTAGTAAATACCAGCCACTTATCTCCAATCCAGTCACCACAATAAACGCTCAACGTTATTCCCGGAACGCCAAATCCCGCAGAAGTAAAGGGTGAAGGATAAGTAATTTGCTGACATAGGTTATTTACATCAAACCCAAAGACATTCCCAACAGAGGTTACACTGCAACTTCCACCACCTATTATATTAATGGCATAACCACCCAACATCACTCGTGATTCATCTTGTTCATTTACATAAGAAGGAGGATTTGCAATTCCCGGAGTCGTGTGTCTTAATTGCCGTTCAATAGCCCGTGTAAGGCTAATCGGAGCTTTTTGTAACTTGTTCTTCAGAACCTTTTCACTACCAACAATCTGTACGTTACCTGTCATTGGAGAGGAATTATCCGCACATTGTCCTCCTACACGGATGGATAAGAATGCGAAACAGATAAACATGCAGAGAACATTTTTACAAGTAAAATTTCTCATACGCTAAAAGGATTAATTAATAAAAAGAACACTATATAAACCGAATATTCGGTAATGCTTTGCCGTCGTAAATAAAAATGAATATTCCTTAAAGCTGATACCTATTTTCTGAGGTCAATTATAATAATTTAAAATTCAAAAGCAACATTTATGCAGTAATTTTATTAAAGTTGCCTTAAAAATATTACTATTATTAATAAATATGCAAAAAAGAAGCCGGGTAAACTCTAAACCTAAGATTTAAAGTTCACCCGACTTTTTATTTTTTGTTCGCTATTTTCCTATGACTTAATAACTTCCCTTATACGAACCAACTTCGTTAATAAGTCTTCCAGCAAATCCAATTTCAACATATTAGCTCCGTCACTCTTCGCTATCGTGGGGTCTTCATGCGTTTCTATAAACAGACCATCGGCACCGACTGCTATTGCAGCTTTGGCAATAGTCTCTATCAGTTGGGGCATTCCACCTGTAACACCGCTTGTCTGATTGGGCTGTTGCAAAGAATGGGTTACATCCATGACAACCGGATAACCGAAAGTTTGCATTTCAGGAATCCCCCGAAAGTCCACCACTAAATCCTGATAACCGAAAGTCGTGCCTCGCTCGGTCAACATTACATTACTGTTCCCGGCTTCAACCACTTTATCGGCAGCAAAACGCATAGCTCCCGGAGAAAGGAACTGCCCTTTCTTGATATTCACAATCTTCCCGGTTTGGGCAGCAGCTACCAATAAATCCGTTTGCCGACAAAGAAAAGCAGGAATCTGGAGCACATCCGCATATTCGGCAGCTATTGCAGCTTCATTTGCCGCATGAATATCCGTAACAGTGGGAACACCAAACGTGTCTTTCACTTTCTGCAATACTTTCAGGGCTTTCTCATCACCTATCCCCATAAAAGAATCCAAACGAGAACGGTTAGCTTTACGGTATGAGCCTTTAAAGACATAAGGTATGTGCAATTTATCGGTAATCTTCACTATGCGCTCGGCAATACGCAAAGCCATATCTTCTCCCTCGATAACACAAGGGCCGGCAAGTAAAAAGAAATTTCCCGATTCCATATGTTTCAAATCTTGTATAGTCATATTTTATTTAATTTGGAATAATAATAGTTATTGCTTCCGGAATAATACCGATTTCAAGTGGAAAATGTTTTGGAAGTATACGCCCGTCTACATCAACAGATGCATTACGTGCCCGGAGTACCTTTACTTTCTTCGTCCGATACGACTTCACCGTTTTATGATTCAATATCCTGCCTTGGATAAGCATCCATAAACCGGACACCACCTGAATAAGTTCCGGACGATAAATAACCGAAACATCCAACCAGCCATTGTAAGGCACTGCACTCGGTGTCTGTCCATACCCGCGCGCACTTCCCACGCAGACCGTCATTATACGTCCGCGAATATGCTCGTCATTAATACGGAGATGCATACGGTAAAGTTTACGTTCAAAAAACAATAGAAACAAGGCTGCCAGATATGAAAGGAACTTTACTCCCCAGAAACGTTTAGTTCCGTCCGTAATTTTCACGATGCGTGCACCCAGCCCTATATTGACAGCATTCAGAAAATAGCGGCGGTTATGCTTCTCACCATCATAATAGGTACAATACCCGACATCCACTTTGCGATGACGATTATTAATAATCCAATCCACCGCCTCTTTATAGTTATCTACGGATAGTCCCCAATATCTGGCAAAATCATTGCCGATACCATTCGGGATAATACCCAGAACAATTTCTTCCTTCTGTTCGGCTTCAGAAGAAATAATCCCGTTAACCGCGTCATTCAAAGCCCCATCGCCTCCCACTATGACAATCGTTCTATAACCATTATTCGCCAGAATACGTGCCAAACGTTCCACAGATCCAAAACCCTCCGAATGTACATAATCGAAAGCCACATGCTTACTGTCCATGTATTCCCGAATTTCGTCCCAACGCTTTTGCACTTTACGAGTTCCGGCACGAGGATTATAAATTACTCCCCATTTATTTGGTTCTATTGCCATAGTTCTTCAATATTAACAATTACAATGTACCATTAAAACTGCTGTTTCAACGATCAATTAACATCTTTATCTTATTTATTTTCTCCTCCATCGGTAACTCCGCGTTTATCCAATGAATAGAAAATCCCCGACGCTCCATCCCCCTAAACCACGTCATCTGCCGTTTGGCAAATTGGTGAATAGCTATTTCCAGTTGGGAAAACATTTCTTCAAAACTTAGTTTGCCCGTAGCATATAAAGTCAGGTATTTATATTCCAATCCGTAATAAATCAAATCATCCGCAGAAACTCCCTGTTCCAATAAGCTCCTGACCTCCTCCACCATCCCTTCATCCAAGCGCTGGCGCAACCGTTTGGTTATCTTCTTTCTGCGAAGTTCCCGATCAATATCAACACCGATAATAAGACTGTTCAAAGAAGGAAATTCCCGGTAATCCTTTTCGTTTTTAAGGTAATATTCTTCTATCTCTATCGCCCGGACGGCGCGCTTCACTGTATCTACATCCGTCGAGTTATGCAATGTCTTATACTTTTTAAGTATTTCAGTCAATTCATCCAATGACTTCCCGGACATCCGTTCCCTCAACTCCGGATTCTCCGGAACCGGAATCAATTTATATCCTTTAAGAACAGACTCCAGATACAAGCCTGTGCCTCCACATAAAACAGGAATCTTCCCTTTTTGTTTAATACTTTCGTACGCTTTCAGAAAATCGCCCTGATACTCAAAAACATTATATTTGGAACCGGGCTCTGCAATATCAATGAGATGGTAAGGTATTTGTTTCCCGTTTACAGTATAATCCGCCAAGTCTTTTCCCGTACCCAAATCCATCTGCCTATAAACCTGCCTGCTATCCGCACTGATAATCTCCGAATCAAGTTCGTAGGCAAGAGCTGCAGCTAAAGAGGTTTTTCCGGATGCCGTAGGACCTAAAATTGTAATTAAATCATAATATGCCATACAGATTATACTTGGTTAGGTATGCAAATGTACATATTTCTTTTTAGATTTCTACGGGAACGGGCATAAAAAAAGCCGTTCAGGAAAATCCTAAACGGCTCTATATTTTTGGAATCGGTTAAATTATCCGTTAACTTTAGCCATGTGAGCAACAAGGTCAAGAACTTTGTTTGAATAACCGATTTCGTTGTCATACCAAGATACAACTTTTACGAAAGTGTCAGTCAAAGCGATACCAGCCTTAGCGTCGAAGATAGAAGTACGAGTATCTCCTAAGAAATCAGAAGAAACAACTGCATCTTCAGTATAACCAAGAACACCTTTCAATTCGCCTTCTGAAGCTTCTTTCATAGCAGCACAGATTTCAGCGTAAGTAGCCGGTTTAGCTAAGTTCACTGTCAAGTCAACTACAGAAACATCCAAAGTAGGAACACGCATTGACATACCGGTCAATTTGCCGTTCAATGCAGGGATAACTTTACCTACAGCCTTAGCAGCACCTGTAGAAGAAGGGATGATGTTGCCGGCAGCAGCACGACCACCTCTCCAGTCTTTCATAGAAGGACCGTCAACTGTTTTCTGAGTAGCAGTAGTAGAGTGAACTGTAGTCATCAAACCATCAGTGATTCCCCATTTGTCATTCAAAACTTTAGCGATAGGAGCCAAACAGTTAGTAGTACAAGAAGCGTTAGAAACGAATTGAGTGCCTTTAACATAAGTCTTTTCGTTTACACCGCAAACAAACATAGGCGTATCATCCTTAGAAGGAGCTGACATTACTACATATTTAGCACCGGCTTCGATATGAGCCTGAGCTTTATCTTTGCTCAAGAACAAACCTGTAGATTCAACTACATATTCTGCTCCAACTTCATTCCATTTCAAATCAGCAGGATTTCTTTCAGCTGTAATACGGATAGGATTGCCATTTACAATTAAAAGACTTTTCTCAACGTCTGCTTCGATAGTTCCTTCGAACTGTCCGTGCATTGTATCATATTTCAACATATATGCCAAGTAATCAACCGGGCAAAGGTCATTGATACCTACGATCTGAATGTCGTTTCTCTTTTGCGCTGCACGGAAAACAAAACGTCCGATACGGCCAAATCCATTAATACCTACTTTAATCATTTTGTTAAACTTTTAAGGGTTTTATAATATTTGTTTAAAATATCCGCAACTTTATATTTGACAAAATTGTTATAAAATCAGTCACAATAACAAGGATCAGATGTTCTGCATGGAGACAAGCACAAACAAGCCGGCAATTGCAGAAACAATGATTATAACATAATCAAGATGTCTATTCCTTTCTAAATTGCGGTGCAAAATTACAAAATTGTTTTTATATTAGCGAACAAATTAATATTAAATATAAAAAAAGATGGGAAAAAGTAAGTTTTTACAAGATTTCAAAGCATTCGCCATGCGCGGGAATGTGATTGATATGGCCGTCGGTGTCATCATCGGGGGTGCTTTCGGCAAAATCGTATCGTCTCTCGTAGCCGACATCATCATGCCTCCTATCGGCTTATTGGTAGGAGGAGTCAACTTCACCGATTTATCATGGGTGATGAAACCTGCCGAGATTGTAGACGGCGTAGAAAAGACTGCCGCTGTAACTCTGAACTACGGGAAATTTCTTCAGGCAAGTTTCGACTTCATTATTATCGCCTTTTCTATTTTCTTATTCATCAAATTAATCAGCCAACTGACACAAAAGAAAAAAGAAGAGCCTGCTCCACCCGCACCTCCGGCTCCTACAAAAGAAGAAATTCTACTGACAGAGATCAGGGATTTATTGAAAGAGCAAAAGAAATAATTTCATACGAATCCTTACCCCGACTCCCGTATAAAAAAAGCCGGGATAAGGTCTTCTACTTTCTTTTTGTTTCCCAATAACCGCATATCTTAAAAATAATATGATGCAAAGTACCGTTTTTCATTGAATATTCAAATATAATACTTACTTTTGCATGCATAATATTCAATACACATACATTAAATATATTATGCAAGAAAAGATTATCATTCTTGATTTCGGCTCGCAAACGACCCAGCTTATCGGTCGGAGAGTACGTGAACTCGACACGTATTGCGAAATCCTGCCTTACAACAAATTCCCGGAAAATGATCCGACGGTAAAAGGTGTCATCCTCTCCGGAAGTCCGTTCTCGGTATATGATAAGGCGGCTTTCAAAATTGACCTGAACCTGATGCGTGGAAAATATCCGATTTTAGGTATTTGCTATGGTGCTCAATTCATTGCATATACCAATGGCGGAAAGGTGGAACCGGCAGGAAGCCGTGAATACGGACGTGCCAATCTCGCTTCTTTCGATAAAGATAATATCTTATTCAAAGGTGTCAAAGAGCATTCGCAAGTATGGATGTCTCACGGCGATACCATCACTTCGATACCTGACAACTTTAAAACAATAGCTTCTACCAAGGAAGTAAAAATCGCCGCTTACCAAATAGAAGGCGAACAAATATGGGGTGTACAATATCATCCGGAAGTATTTCATAGCGAAGACGGAACGCAAATGCTGAAGAACTTCGTTGTAGATGTATGCGGATGCAAACAGGATTGGTCTCCTTCTTCATTCATTGAAAGTACGGTTGCCAATCTAAAAGAACAGATTGGAAATGATAAAGTTGTCTTAGGTCTGTCCGGAGGCGTAGATTCTTCTGTTGCTGCTGTATTATTGAATAAAGCCATCGGCAAGAACCTTACCTGCATCTTCGTAGACCACGGAATGCTCCGTAAGGACGAGTTCAAGAACGTAATGCACGATTATGAATGTCTGGGACTGAACGTTATAGGTATAGATGCCAGCGAGAAGTTCTTCAAAGAACTCGAAGGTGTTACCGACCCCGAACGTAAACGTAAAATCATCGGCAAAGGATTCATCGACGTATTCGATGCCGAAGCACATAAAATAACCGACGCCAAATGGCTGGCGCAAGGTACGATCTATCCGGACTGCATCGAATCGCTTTCCATCACAGGAACGGTGATTAAGAGCCATCACAATGTGGGTGGACTTCCGGAGAAAATGAACCTGAAACTTTGCGAACCTCTCCGTCTGTTGTTCAAAGATGAAGTTCGCCGCGTAGGACGTGAGTTAGGTATGCCGGAACATCTTATCGGTCGCCATCCGTTCCCCGGGCCGGGTTTGGCAGTACGTATCCTCGGTGATATCACCCGGGAGAAAGTACGTATCCTTCAGGACGCAGATGAAGTATTCATTCAGGGACTGCGTGACTGGGGACTCTACGATCAGGTATGGCAAGCGGGAGTTGTATTGTTGCCCGTGCAAAGCGTAGGCGTTATGGGTGACGAGCGTACTTACGAGCGTGCCGTTGCTCTTCGTTCCGTTACTTCCACAGACGCTATGACAGCCGACTGGGCACGTCTCCCTTACGAATTCCTCGCTAAGGTGTCTAACGACATTATAAATAAGGTGAAAGGAGTAAACCGCGTTTGCTATGACATCTCGTCAAAACCACCTTCAACAATAGAATGGGAATAAGCAATAAATAGTTTGTATTACAATAGTAGCCCCAACTTTCCGGAAAGTTGGGGCTTCTCTTTTATCAAGTGGGTTTAACTTGCCCAAGCTAGCGGCACAGGCATTGTTTGAAAACAATGATTTTGTGGATGCCGGGCTCAGGTTCAGAGAAATTTAAACATAGGGTATTCCCATTCGTTCTCCCTTCACGGTTCTTGCGTTCACCCATGCCCATCCTGTCGTTTGCCCATGCCTAAACGCATGGATGACCTTGGTGAAACGAATCAAAGAACAATACTTTTTCATACGTCAAAGAGCGAATCCGCAAACAAGAAAGATACATTCCGCAAACACACCTCTATCCTTGTTCCGGCTGCAAAGATACGACATGAAAAAGCCTTTGTCAAGCTCCACCCCTCCATTTGACAGTTTTATCGGACAAGCCGAACAGCTAACTCACATTCTGCCAAAGGATAATAATTACAGATTGTTCGATTATCGATACAAACGGGCACACTCTCCGAATTCAAGTCCGGATTCCATAAAAGAGTTCCTTTTTGACCCATATATATTTATATATATATATGGGTTCAAACTACTTCAATTCCAAAATACCCTCTTCGCAAACCGTCAACTTCTCAATTCCGGTTTCCATCACGAGCCACGAATTTTCAATGCCTACCGCTCCGGTTTCCGGCAATACGATTTTAGGTTCCAAGGCAAAAACCATTCCGGGTTGTAATTCCTGTTTCATTCGCGGAGCCAGCACCGGGAGTTCATTTATCTCTAATCCGATGCCATGCCCTATGAAGCGAGCCTGCTGAGCGATTCCCATAAAATTATCTGCAAAACCGGACTTCCTCACCACTCCCATCGCCAGCTCGTAAAGTTCCTCACCGGTTATTCCCGGACGGGCTACGGATGCTATTTTATCCTGAACATCCAAACAAACCCGGTGAGCAGTATAAGCTCTGTCACTCAAACGACCTACGGAATATACCCGGCTCATATCACACATATATCCATAGAAATTACCGTTCATATCCACCAGAACACTGTTTCCCTCCTTCAAAAGCGTACCGTTTGCTCCTACCGGCAAGGATTCATCCAACCCCTCTCCTCCCAATGCAAAATCATAGGGCGAAGCTGCCGCAGCATTATCTCCGGCCAACAAACTACCCATGCACACTTCCATAGTCCGTCCGAATACCCGATAAAGTCCCAAAGCTCCTTCCAAACGCATAAGGCGTTCTATTTCAACAGATAATCCAATATCTGTCATACCGGGACGGTATAACTGCGGTATCTGATGATACACTTTTGCATGCAAAGCTGCCGAACGGCGAAACAACTCTATCTCATAAGGCGTTTTCACGCTACGGGCTTCACGCAAAATCGAACTTCCGTTTACAATCTCTGCTTCCGGGAACAAAGCAGCCAAGCGAACATGCTCCGAATAAGGCAGCTCATCACTTTCCAGCATCAGCTTTGAAGGTAAAGGCAGGTTATTTTCTTTCAGCAAATCAACGATCTGCTCCGGTTTGCGAATAGAGAACCGATGCGCACCGCTGATATTATTAGGACGTTTTACGAACAACAGGGCCGGTGCATGAACCGATAAATACAAGTAGCCGATAACAACCTGCCCACATGTATAAAACAAATCAGCATTACAGGTTATCAGTGCAGCATCAATATTTTGTTGTTCCATTAAGGCTCTAATCTTACCGTGCCTCAACTCCAATTCCGTTTGTAACATATTCAATTCAATTTTGCGAGTAAAAATAGTAATAATCGGTCTTATACCGAACGGAATCACCACCGAAATTATCAAATGGTAATTTTTATCCCCGGATAAGACTCTATCTTTGCGCCCGAATTAACAAAAAAGGAAAAAGAGATGAAAGATTGTATTGATTTTGGTAGTATGGAAATTCCGAGACTGTTCCGGAAATTGCTGATACCAACAGTGCTGGGGATGGTATTTTCTGCTGTATTTGTGATAACAGACGGAATTTTTGTCGGTAAAGGAATAGGTAGTGACGCATTGGCTGCGGTGAATATCACAGCGCCATTGTTCCTGATAAACACAGGAGTGGGATTGATGTTCGGCGTAGGTGCATCCGTAGTGGCATCCATTCATTTGTCACAAGGAAAAGTAAAAACAGCCCGCATCAATGTGACGCAGGCGGTGGCTGTTTCCTCTTTGTTATTGGCTGTATTATGGGGAGTCGTATGTATGTTTGCACCGCAAGTCGCCGTATTATTAGGAAGTTCGGAACGCCTGTTGCCTTTGGCTGTGGAATATATGTATTGGTCTGTACCTTTCTTTATTTTCAGCGCATTACTCAGTTCGGGAATGTTTTTCGTACGTCTGGACGGCTCTCCCGTCTATGCCATGGTATGCAACGCCGTCCCGGCTGTGATAAACATCGTACTCGACTATGTATTCATATTTATTTGCGGTTGGGGTATGCTGGGCGCAGCGTTAGCTACAAGTTTGGGGTATATAATCGGAGCCGCCATGATCTTGGTTTATCTCGGCAGAAAGAAAAACGTATTGCATTTCTGTCCGATAAAATGGAGCAAAAAGAGCAGGCAACTGACAAGACGCAATGTAAAATACATGTGCCGTCTGGGATTATCCACTTTCTTGTGTGAAGCGGCTATTGCCAGCATGATGTTTGCCGGAAATTATGTATTTATTGCCTATTTGGGCGAAGATGGCGTAGCGGCTTTCAGCATTGCCTGCTACTTCTTCCCTATCATATTTATGGTATATAATGCGATAGGACAATCGGCTCAACCCATTCTGAGTTATAATTTCGGAGCCGGATATGCCGGACGCGTACGTTACGCTTTTCGTTTGGCATTAGTCACAGCCGTGTCTTGCGGAGTTGTCTTTTTTGCATTGACGGCACTCTTCAACCATCAGATAGTAGGTATGTTTATCGACCGTTCTTATCCCGCCTATGACATAGCAGTAGCAGGATTACCACTGTTTGCGTCCGGTTTTATCTTTTTTGCGGTAAACATCGTTTCTATCGGTTATTTCCAAAGTGTGGAACGGGCACGCCCTGCCATGCTGGTCACCGTATTGCGTGGATTTGTATTCATGGTCATCTGCCTTTTCGGACTGCCGTTGTTACTGAAAGTACCCGGTATCTGGCTGGCTGTACCATTGGCGGAAGCACTTACATTTCTGGTCATAACAACAATTTATTGGCGCAAACGGCAACCTGTTCATGGATGATTTGTTACCTTTGCGGTAATTAGTCAAGTGAAAATATGGATACGTTTATACAGAAGTTCTGTGAGAAATATAGTTTACCGATAACTACCAGTTTGCAATTATTGGATAAAATGGAAAAATTCACCTTTCGGAAAGGAGATTTTATAGTACAGGAAGACGAACGAAACTCCAACTTCTATATTATAAGCAAAGGAATCTGGCGGGGACATTATCTCAATGACGGGGTAGATGTCTCCGTGTGGTTCGCATCCGAAGGCGAAGCTATTTTTTCTTCTTGGGGATATATCGAGAATACCCCCTCCTTGGTTTCCATTGAAGCAATGTGCGACAGTGACTTGTATGGTATCTCAAAAGCTGAATTAGAGAGTTTCTATTCATCTTCGGCAGAGTTCGCCAATTTCGGCAGAAGGCTTTTCGAACAACAGTTTCTCAGTCTTGAAAACTGGCTGATAAGCGGAGGAAGCCCACGTGCCAAAGAACGTTACCTCAATCTGCTGGAAGAAAATCCCGAATTATTGCAATATGTTCCTCTAAAACATATTGCGTCTTATCTGTGGGTCACTCCGCAGTCACTGAGCCGGATACGTTCGGAACTCAGCAAGCGAAAGAAATAGAATCTTACCCGACAACGGTGGCTACCACTTTCCGTCCGCCACCCGAATAGCGGAACTCGCAAAGATATATTCCTTGCCAAGTCCCCAAATTCAATCGACCATTGGTGATAGGAATGGTCAGACTTACCCCGGCCATTACCGCTTTGGCATGCGCCGGCATATCATCCGGACCTTCAAGCGTATGTTCATAATACGCTTCACGTTCTTTTACCAAATGATTGAAAATAGCTTCCAAATCAGTGCGCACATCCGGATCTGCATTCTCATTGATAGTCAAAGCCGCACTGGTATGTTTAATGAAAAGATTCAGCAAACCGGTTTCCGGAAGTTCCGGAAGATACTGCATAATTTCTTGCGTAACCAGATGGAAACCTTTGTTTCGAGGACGTAAAATAAATTCTGTTTGTGAAACCATAATCTCTTTATGCTTTATGTCTCCAGATAGATAATATTTTCTTTTTTATTGCCAATATGTTCACAACCGACACGAAGGCGAAAAGAATACAACCGACCACAATAGCCGTCCATAAGCCTCCCGATTGTAATTGGGGGAAAAGTAATGTGATGGTTCCCAAATAGTAATTCCTTACCCAACCGACAATACATATAGAGAACAACAAAACCACTAAGTTCATTCCCATAGTAAGTGCCTGATAGGGTAATGCCACTTTTTTAGGACTATATCCTATCAAAAGCAGATTCTCCAGTTTTGTGGTATTCTTCTGCAACAATAAATAGATACTCAACATCAGTATATAGAAAGAAAGCACACTGATAAACAATCCTATGGCAAGCACAATACCAATTATCAATTTAAGGAAATAAGTCGTCTTACCCGCATCCAGTTTATTATCTTCCGTCTCATAACCTTTCTTCTGAAAGAAACGGGCAATTTTTTCATCGGCAGGATTGTTCACCTCGACAATCAAGCGGGAAGGACCTCCGTTCTTATTCGGCGCAAACTCACGATTCGCCCAGTCCATAAACTCTTCCGGTACAAGAATCGTATTCAATCTATCGGAAAAGCCGACTATCTTCCCCTTATACTTCTCTATATTTCCATTACCCCGAATCACTATATCCAATTGAATCATTCCCATCACTCCTTCGGACAGTTTAGGCAGACTACGTGCCTGCGCAAAACCAAAATTATAGAGATTCAGATAGTTACGGGGGATAATGATAGGAATCTCCTTACTGCTTTCCGTAAAGTGCCATTTATCCAGCCCTACATCGACATATTCATTCGGAACAGACTCAAAAAACATATCGGTAGAAAGACGGATTCCTGCAGACTCCATTCCTAATCCGGCGGAAACAGTAAACAAAGAAGGTTGGAATTTACCAACTCCTTTTGTAAAGCTCTGCTCTTTTATCTCTTTTATATCATTGTCAGTAAACACATTGCTTTTACCGGCAAAGGAGCCCAACGTACTAATCTTTTTTGTGACGATGATATAATCCTTTTTCATGAAACTATCACCATCCGTAAAGACCGGAATCACATCCTTATAAAACTGAACACCGAGAAGCACGATAACCATGCCAAACAAATTGGCAAAGAAAAAACCTGCCAACTGAGGTACACTGATATGCTGACGCAAAAGCTTCCAAACAAATCTCATAATCTTACTATTTTATCGTAGTTCAGTTCCAAATGTTTCCCTATAGAAGTAACAATAACTCCTGCTCCCTGTTTTTGGACCTCTTTCATAAGCAGTTCACACATGATATTTCCATTACTTTCATCCAAATGACTAATCGGTTCGTCCAGAAAAATAAAATCGAAGGGCTGACACAAAGCTCTGATTAATGCAACGCGCTGCTGCTGGCCAAATGAAAGTTGCCCTACTTTTATATTTATCTTATCCGCTATCCCCAATGTCTCAAACATGAGAGCAATCTCCTTTCCTGACTTATATCCGGTCAGACTGTTTTTCAACCGGATATTCTCCATTGCCGTCAGTTCCGTGAATAAACGTAAATCCTGAAATAACATACTAATGGATCTTTTACGTATTTCCGTCCAGTCGGCTATCGTCTTCTTACGGATATTCTCACCATCAAAACAGATAATGCCTTGATAGTCGTCCCGGTAACCATAGATAAAACTGCAAAGAGACGACTTCCCTGTACCGGAAGCCGCCTCTATCAGATAAATTCTTTCTTTTTGAAATTCCACTTCCTTATGCCAAACGTCGGAAACTATCAAATCCTTTCCGGCAAAGACTTCAGGAAGTGTTTGTTGTAAACTGATTGTATTCACTTTATTTTAAAGCTGTTTATCATTTACCTCCGGCCAATTTCTCGCCTAAAGCAAAGAGTTGTTTCAATGCATTCTCATCTTGATTTGTCATCACAACATCAAGTGTCACTTTATTCATTTCCGGAGCATAGAATTCAATATAGTCAAACTGAGACAAAACGCTACGGGCCAAAGCTGCTTGTTGTCCACCCATTGACAGCATCAAGTTCACCATCGGCTGATTCAATGCATCTTTTATATTAGCTACCATAAACACGTATGAACCTTTAGCCGTAGAAGCCCATTTTGCATCAGACATCGGATTGTCTACTTTCTTGCAGATGTTCTTTGAGGCCGCCTCATCAAGTGTGAAATAGAAGACTCCGTCTTTCATTCCGTAATAAGCATTTGCGCCACCACCGATTGTTACCGAATAATTATTATCGTCGATCTTTGTCGCTCCACCTTGCAACGCATTATTTACAGTTTTCAATATCTCATCATTTTTCACTTGTACATAGCATGTCAAAGCCGGTACGCCCTGTGCTGACAAAGAAGTAATACCATAAGCCAAATCTCCATTAATAGAACTAATGATATTATTTACATTTACTCCATTACCCTCTATTCCTTTCAATGTTTTCTGAAATTCTTCGTTTTCAGCCAAGATTTTGGCCAACTTTTCTCCGTTCAAATTCATACCGGTATAATACAAAGAAGAAGCCGGAAAATATTTCAGGAACTCAGAACCTATTTTGGAAATTAGTCCTTCGTATTGCTTATTAAGTTTATCAACAGCTTCATTCTTCACAGATTCCGCATCCAAAACAATCTTGCCTTTTTCAAAGTTCAAAGTAACAACATAAGCAATATCTTTTAAAGTCAATCCTTCAGGCATAGCCGCTTTTATCTGCATAGCATAATCGGAAGAAAGCACATCCATTGTAGTATAAACTACAACATCTGCATTTTTTGTACTCATTTGCTTAAAGCCGTTATTTGAAGCAATACTTTGTTCTGCCGTCTGAGCAATCAACTTCTTAGCCATATCTTGAGTGGATTCCGTATCAAACACATTCTTACCGATTAAAATCAGCAAAGTATTTTCATTGAAACAAACAACATCCTTTTCATTCAAAAATGTCAGCTGATAACCGTTTACACCGGTATCTTCCAAAGGCATACTGATCTGCTCACTCTCCAATAATTTGAATAACTCTTTCACTTTATTCATATCGTTTACTTTTGCCACAAGCCCTTGATTTTCGGCAGCTTCCGTAGCAAACAAATAAACTTTATCCGCAGTAGATATACCTGACTCCGCAGGATCTTTAAGCACTTTATCCATATATTGCAAAGCATCTGCATTTAATCCGCTTTTCAATACTTCAGCGAGCTGTTGTTTTGCCGCTTCATTGTCATTTACTCCACTTTTCTGAGTCAACGACTTCAAATCAAGAGAAGCTATCACCGAAGCATCTGCCGGTATCACATTTACATATTCCACACTTTTGGTACAAGATGCCAAGAACATTACCGACACCAGAAACGCCGATAAAACAGAAATCAGATTACTTTTTTTCATTTTCATACATTATTAATTAAGTATTATTGATTCGATAAATTCAATGTATGGCAAGCCACTAATGCCGCCGTTTCTGTCCTCAACCTGGATTTTCCCAGACTGACAGGTGTAAATCCTTTGGCTATCGCTTTTTCCACTTCTTCCGGGCTAAAATCCCCTTCCGGCCCAATTAACACTAAGGCATCTTCTCCTTTGTGAAGCACATCTTTAAGCAAAGGCTTTTCACCCTCATAACAATGTGCTATAAATTTCTGCCCTTTAAAATCCTTATTCATAAACTTATTGAAATCAATCATTTCATTCAATATAGGTAAAGTAGCCTTCAATGACTGTTTTACCGCTGAAATCAATATTTTTTCAATTCGTTCCGTCTTGATTATTTTGCGTTCCGAAAAACGACAATTAAGGAAAGTCAACTCATCAAAACCAATCTCCGTGGCTTTCTCAGCAAACCATTCCGTACGATCCATATTCTTAGTTGGAGCCATCGCTATATGCAGATGACACCCCCACGGAGACACTTGATGAATGGTCTCCTTGAGCGTCACCAAACACCTTTTCCCTGAAATCGTACTAATCTCCGCCTTATAAAAGCAGCCTTTACCGTCTGTCAAAAAAATCTCGTCTCCTTGTTTCAACCGAAGCACACGTATACAATGTTGTGCTTCGTCTTCCGGCAACTCAGACTTTACTTGAATATCCGGCGTATAAAATACATGCATAGACTCAAATTACAAATTCAAAATATTATCTTCCGGACTCAGTTCCCCTACTTCCCTCCTACGCATTTCATCTCTTATCTGGGAAGCAAGCTCATAATTTTCTTCTTTTACAGCTTTATCCAATGCCTCTTTCAATAAATTCATATTTACAGTAGTTATAGGAACGGCAACCGGTCCGCCATCTTCCAACTTAATACTTTCAGCCTCAAGAACATCTTCCGTTACATATATAGGACAACCAAAACGCAACGCAAGCGCAACGGCATCCGAAGTACGGGAGTCTATTCTGGATATTATATCATCTTTCTCAAAATAAAGATACGAATAGAAAACCCCTTCTTGCGCTTTATAAATTACCACTTCTTGCAACTCTACTTGAAAAGCATCTGCAAAAAAGACAAACAAGTCATGTGTAAAAGGACGCGGAGGCGTGAAACCTTTTAAGCTAAAAGCTATTGCTTGCGCCTCTGCCGGACCTATTATAACCGGTAACTGACGCTCTCCGTCCACTTCCTGCAAAACCAATGCATAAGCATGTGCCTGTGCCAAACTACTGGAAACGTTTAAAACCTTAAGCTCAATCTTTTTACTCATAACAATCCCTCCTGATTAAAATTATTTATTTTAATTCAGCCGGATTATGCTTATATTTGAATACTAACGCAAACACGATTGCCACAACTAAAGCATAAGCGGCAAAAATATACCACACAGCCGACCAATTGCCCACTGTATAGAACTCTCCCTGATATTCTGTTGAGTAAGTAAAATGGTTCACGACAGCTTGTGCACCAAGTGTACCTGCCATCGCACCAATTCCATTTGTCATCAACATAAATAATCCCTGGGCACTTGAACGGATAGTCGGATCTGTTTCCTTATCAACAAACAGAGAACCTGAAATGTTGAAAAAGTCAAACGCTACACCATATACAATCATTGAAAGAATAAACATCCAAACACCGTTCCCCGGATTACCGGCTCCAAACAGCCCAAAACGCAGTACCCATGCAAACATCGCTATCAACATTACTTGCTTAATGCCAAACTTACGCAGGAAAAACGGTATCAACAGGATACACAAAGTCTCCGACATCTGCGAAAGAGATATTAAAGCATTTGCATGATTAGCCCCAAAGGAAGCTGCATATTCCGGTATTGCTTTAAAACTTGTTATAAAAGGATTGGCAAATCCATTTGTTATCTGAAGCGATACTCCGAGAAGCATAGAAAAGATAAAAAACAGTGCCATCTTTTTTTCTTTGAAAAGAGTAAAAGCACGCAATCCCAATGCTTCAACAAGACTTTTCTTATCACTGGACTTATTAACCTGACAATTAGGCAATGTCACTGCATATAACGCTAAGATCAATCCTAAGCAACCGGATACAATAAACTGCATATAAGTAGTCTGAAATCCCATACCGTCAACCAAAAGCATAGCACAAATAAAACCAACCGTACCGAAAACACGTATCGGAGGAAAAGCTTTTATCGTATCCAGACCTGCTCCATCCAAAACAAAATAAGCAACAGAATTAGACAAAGCCAGTGTAGGCATATAGAAAGCAACACTCAACGAATAAAAAGTAAACAAAAGAGGAAACTGTACATCCGCCCCTGCCGAATAAGCATAATATCCGGCAGCCAACATAAATGCACCGGCTATCAAATGGCAAAGACCTAACATTTTCTGCGCCGGAATCCAACGATCGGCGACAATACCAATCAAGGCCGGCATAAACATGGACACAATCCCCTGCATGGCATAAAACATACCAATATGTGATGCTTGATTAACACTCACCAAATAACTTCCCATAGAAGTTAAATACGCTCCCCACACTGCAAATTGCAGGAAATTCATAATTATCAGTCGTAACTTAACATTCATAAACTTATGTGTTTTTCCAATTTTATACTTATATATGCAAATGTACATAATTTATTTTCAAATAATCGTGTAAAAGTCCGATTATTATTACTGAAAAAGCCCATATTACAGCCGTTTTTAAATTTAATCACTACTATTATCGGCTCAATCATATCCCATATTTTGAGTAAACGCAGGATTCATCTTTCTTATTTTTTCCGGTATTGGAAAAACTGTGGTATAACCATTTTCTTCTCCCGCAAGTCGGGGACGGTCACTATATGTACGTGTAAATAATCCAAAACGAATTAAATCCTGACGTCTCCAACCTTCCCAAGCAAACTCCAACTGACGTTCTGCCAATATATTTTCTAACGTTGCAGTCCTATAACCCACTCCACTACGAGCACGGACACGGTTCAACTCTTCATCTCCATTTTTTCCATTACGCACTTTAGCTTCACTCTTCATCAATAAAACATCCGCATAACGGAAAAGGACAATATCATTTTCCATCAACTTGCCATCTTTTGTTGCTGTTTCATCTATCTCATACTTCTTCATACGCGCACCGGCAGTTTTCTCATACGGAGTATCAGATATATCAAGAGCAACATTCCACGGCAGATATTCTAAAACAATACCATCATCCAATGTTACTACATCCCCTTTTAGGTCATAGACTATTCCGGCAAAATAGCATTTGTTAAAACGCGGATCTTCTTCATTCGTTCCATACCCAAAAGTCCGCAACACTTCAATCGTTGCGCTAGAGCCATTTTCTCCTCCCAGCCCATACGCCTTTGCATGATTATAATGACGAGAACGGAAAAGATATTGGAACTGATTGGTATATAGATTTTTATTCATAGGAATCGTAAAAATATTCTCTACGGAAGATTCATTGAACACAGCAAAATTGGTAGAATAATCCCTCTCCAATTCATAGCCACACTTTGTTATAGAATCGCAATAAGCCTCAACAGTCTGCCAAGCATTCAACTGATTGCCGGCTATATTAAAATAAATTTCTTTTCCACTCGGATGCTGACCGTCTGTCCAATCATTGTCTGTATACACCTCAGCATTTAAAATCATCTTTGCTAATAAAAAGTATGCAACCGGACGGGTAATCCTGCCATAATAATTTCCTTGCAAATTACTATGGCTATCATTGAGCAAAGGAGCAACTTCCTGCAATTCATTAACTACAAAATAAAAAACCTCCTTCCGTTCATTTTGCTTCAAGTCTTTTATTGCAACGGATGAAGATTCAACGATAGGTACGCGTGCAAACAAATCCATTAAATAATAATAATACATCGCACGCAATGCACGCACTTCCGCCTGATAAGCTAGAATAACATTATCATTATGAGACTGTTGAAACTGTTCTATCTTCTCCAGAGACTTATTACAAAGCATAACAACTTTATAAAGATATTCCCATGTGGCTTGAATCGCATCATTATTAACACCCCATTTATGCAGGAAAAGCCCTTGCCAAAAACCACCATCATACCAGTCACCCCCTCTTACCGGCATTATCGCCTCATCCGTTGTAAAAGTGTTTAAGTCATAAACACCTCTTCCTGTACCCTGTAAGCCTTGACTATCACTATATCCTCCGATATTGTTATATAAAGAAGCAACTGCATTCAAATAAAGACTTGAGATATCTTTATATGCTTCTTCTTCAGGTAATTTATCTCTAGGAGTTTCACGCAAAAAATCATCACAGGAAATTAATATTCCAACAGAGACACAAAGGAAAATCAAATATACAAATCGATAATTCATAGCCTGTTCGTTTAGAAATTAATGCTCAAACCTAACGTATATATCCTTGATAACGGATATCCTCTTTTATCATCAACTCCCACTGTAGAGTTAATAGTAGAACTGTTTATCATCGGCGACAGACCGGAATAGCCTGTTATCGTGGCTAAATTGTTCACTGTAAATGCCAAACGAAGAGCCTTTATATATTTACACTTCTCCATAGGCACATCCCAACCAATCGTTACATAATCAAAATTAACATAATCCCCTTTCTCCAGCCAATAATCCGTTGCTGTCTGATCTTTAATAGTATACTTTACAGCATCTCTCATGATGTTATAATCCGGAAATATATTCGTATTCATATATGTTAAAGAGGTTCCGTTATAAATTTTATGTCCGAAAGCTCCATTGATTTGAACAGATATATCAAATCTCTTATACCTAAAACTTATATTCGAGCCTAATAATGTTTTAGGCACAGCCTGTCCGGCAATATATCTGTCTTCTCCATCCTCCAAGCTCACACCCTCTCCATTCAAATCCGCAATATCATAAGTATAGCCGCCTTTACCATCAGAAACCAGTCCTTTACAATGGGGTAGATAGAAAACGCCAAGCGGTTGTCCCACTATCTGATAAACGATATGGTTGTATCCTCCATGAAATCCGGCTCCATCCAGACCTGACAAGCTTCTGTATTCGGGAGCCGAATAATATTCCCCATTATAATCTCCACTCAACGAAAGCAATTTATTCTGTTGGAAGGTAAGATTTACATTTATGTTTAATTCCATATCTTTAGTCTTCAAAGGAGTGATGCCGACTGACAACTCCGTTCCTTTATTACGCATAGAACCCATATTTGCCAATAAAGTGGGGTAAGTATAGGGAGGGACACTTACATCATACGGATAAAGCATATCAGTCGTTCTAGAATTATAATAATTCAATGCCAGCAATAAACGATTTCCCAGCAATGCAACATCTATTCCTGCATTTAAAATATGTTTCACTTCCCATTTCAAGTCAGGATTCGTATTACTCAATTCAGCTAACGTCACAGTAGGAGCACTGCCAATAGGAACCACCCCGTTAGGTTTTACTAACCTGAGCGCAGTATATGAATCTATCCCATTTTGATTTCCGGATAAGCCATACCCGACACGTAACTTCAAATTATCCAGCCATGAAAAACGTTTCATAAATTGTTCTTCACTTATCACCCAAGCCGCAGAAACAGAAGGGAAGAAACCCCATTTATGGTTTACTCCAAACTTAGAAGAAGCATCTGTACGGGCATTAGCTGTTAATATATATCGGTCAGCATATGCATAATTTAAACGACCTAAAAAAGAAACCAGTTTCGGCTGTTCATAATAAGAGCCTGTTCCCTCCCAAGGACGCACAGCCCCGGCCTGCAAATTGTCGTATCCCAATTTATCCGTACTGAAGTTTGTTGAAGTTGTATAATAACCGGTATAGGTTTCTTTCTGTAGCTCGGCCAAAGCCAATGCATCCAAATGGTGTTTTTTTATGTCTTTAATATAGTTCAACATTAAATTCCCCAGTAACGTCTCGGATTTCTTTGTACCTTTATATGCCTGCCCGTGAGCCCAAACAGAGGTTGGCAAATACTGAGAATTTTCTATGATATTATAAGTATAAGCTCCAAAAGCCATGAGCTTTAAGTCTTCCAATAAATTGAAAGTCAGACGTGCATGAGTGCTGATATAGGAATTGGCATCTTTGTCCTTTACTTCCATCCAAGCCAATGGATTAGTTATCTGACTGGCATTCGTTATCTGATCCCATGCACCCGTTTCTGCATCCTTATGATCCGGATAAGTAGGATTAAAAGTTGCCGCCGAATAAAAAGTTTTCTGATAATCTACAATATTCCGATTCTTTTGAATAGAACCAAACATCCCTATTTCACATTTCACAAAACCATCAAACATCTTTTGCATCATGTTCATATTAGAAGTAAAGTTCTTCATATCCTCATTCAAAATAATTCCCTGCCTATCCACAAATCCTAACGAGATACGATAACTGGAGGCATCCGAACCTCCATAAAAAGCGATATGGTGGTTTTGCTGCAATCCTGTTTGCTCTATTTCCTTCTGAAAGTCGGTATTATTTCCTTTATCAAGAATTGCAATACCTTGCTCCTTTGCAAAGTCGCGAAATTCATCTGCCGACAACATTCTCAGATTCTTATAAACCGATGCAACCCCGAAACTTCCGTTATAATTAACCTGAGTTTTACTGCTAACACCCTTCTTTGTCGTAATTTCAATAACGCCGGAAGCACCGCGAGAACCGTATTGAGCAGTTTCCGAAGCATCTTTCAAAATAGTAAAGTTTTCAATATCAGCAGGGTATATAGACATAAGCATATTCAAGTCACCAAACACCCCATCCACAATAATTAAAGGATCATTCCCACTCGTTAAAGATGTGGTACCACGGAGCCGCACAGCATCCAAAGCTGCCGGACCATTATTTCCTTTCTGAATTGTCAATCCGGCAATACGCCCGCGCAAAGCCTCCAAAGGATTAGTAATCTGATCTCTATTCATTCCTTGTTCGGTTATCCGTTCCACAGATCCGGAAATAGTTTTCCGGTTCCCGGTAGCGTAACCGACCGTTATAATAGAATCAAGTGGCAACAAGCGTAATTCCTGTGCCCAAATATCAGGCTGCAACCAAATTAAAAAAGAAATAACGAAAAGGATTTTCAAGCATACAGGTCGTATTGTTTTCATAGACTAATCGTTTAAAGTTAACTATATAACAAGGAAACATTACAAATGTATCATTTTGGATTAAAAAAAACAATAGATTATTTTCAACGGAGAAGAATGACAAAGAGAAAAATAAAAGAACAGGTAGGGGATAAAACAAAAAAAATTGATTGTCGTCACGACAACCAACCTTCATTAACCTTAAATCTAATACCATGAAAAACACAGTGCAAAGATATGTGTTTTATGTTTTTAAACATGATATTCGAAGAAAATTCTTCTTTCAATTAAGAATTATTAATATTTCAATCTATTCTAAACAATATAAACTACTCTACATAAAGAACCAAACCTTTTAAATACTCACCCTCAGGATGATAAATATTTACCGGATGATCCGCCGGTTGAGTTAACTGATGAAGTATGCGTACACTCCTACCGGACATTGCTGCCGCAGTAAAAACTGCTGTACGAAAATTATCCTTTGTTACCACTTGCGAACAAGAAAAAGTAAATAAAATACCTCCGGGCTTAATCTTTTCAAAAGCCTTTGCGTTCAATTTCTTATAACCCTGCAAAGCATTACGCAAGGCATCTTTATGTTTTGCAAAAGCCGGAGGATCTAGTATAATCAAATCATACTGGTCTCCCATCCTATCCAGATATTTAAACGCATCTTCTGCATATGCTGTATGACGCGGATCTCCCGGAAAATTTAATTCTACATTCTTATTAGTCAAGTCAACTGCTTTAGCGGAACTGTCTACCGAATGTACTAACTTAGCTCCTCCCCTCATTGCATAGAAAGAAAAACCACCGGTATAGCAAAACATATTCAGCACATTACGATCTTTGGCATATTTTTCCAATAAAGCACGATTTTCCCGTTGGTCGACAAAAAAACCGGTCTTTTGTCCTTTCAACCAATCTACATGAAACTTCAAACCATACTCTATTGCTATATTCTCAGGGCTTCCACCTTTCAAGAAACCATTCTCCGGACCTAAATCAGCTTTATAAGGCAATGTCGTTTCCGATTTATAATAGATATTCTCAATACGACCTTCCATTACTTCAGAAAGAGCTTCAGCCAATTCCATCCGATAAACATGCATACCGGCAGAATGAGCCTGCATAACAGCCGTTTTATCATAAATATCAATAATCAACCCCGGAAGATTATCTCCCTCACCATGCACTAAACGGAAAGTATTATTTGTTGGATTATCAGCCAATCCAATTCTCTTACGTAAATCATAAGCAATAGCAAGTTTTCTTTTCCAGAAATCCTTATTTACATCTTCTTCAAGAAAAGAGATCACACGCACGGCAATACTTCCTATTTGAAAATGCCCCATTGCTATAAATTCATTTTTAGAAGTATAAACATTCACCACTTCCCCTTCTTCCGGTTCTCCTTCAATACGATGAATTGCTCCTGAAAACACCCATGGATGAAAACGCTTCAACGACTCTTCTTTTCCCGGCTTCAGATATACTTTTTTATAACTCATATCATTCTTTATCTACAGTTTCAATTACTTTTTCTTTCTCATAATTCCCCGTCCGTTGCAACTCCTGCAACAAGTTATAAATATTATAACAAGCCCAGGCATCCGTTGCAGCATACATTTTCTGTGCATCACTCAGCACATCTGCTTCCCAATTAGAAAGCCGTTGCGATTTGGATATCTTAAGTGCAAACAAAATAGCATATATTTTTTGCAGACTTTTATCCTGAATACCAAAAGACTTTACATAATCCTGCAATTCCACATAGGCTTGCTGTTTGAAATCCACCCGTTTATGCAAAGCCATAAAATCATCTTTCAAGGATAAACCTATTTTCTTTACGGAAGGATTCTCCAGAAAGCTAATTATTGAATCCGGCATTCCAATCATATTCAATCGAAAAAGGAAACAAATATCTTTTGTAGATACTTGTAACAATGCAACCTTATGCGATTGCCCTTTCGTAAATGAAGGGCGTGTTTCCGTATCAAGCCCGATTATCGGTTGCTCATTAAGAAAACGGATTGCCTTTTCTGCCTCTTGTTCTGTTTGCACCACAACTATTTTCCCCGGAAAACTAGCCTTCGGCATTTGGGATATTTCTTCTTTAGATATTGTTCTTCTTACAATCATAACATATCATTCATATCTTCATCGTCACCCTCTTCATCTTCAATATCCTCATCTTTCACATTGTATTTTACATCATGCAAAGCTCTCAACGTATTCACCAATTTTTGCCCCCAATATAGGCCAAAGTTTTCTTTGCACACCGCAAGAGAATCGTTCATTGTCTCATCGAATCCTAAACGGTAAACGCTTACAAAATCCTTTATATCCTGATATATATCGGCAAGGTCTTCCGATATTGTCGCTTTTATGGGAGTATCACTATATGCCATATCTTGCAAAAACACTTCCAGGTAATCATCTTTTTCTGCCATTATGGAAGCGATTGTCAAACGGATAACTTCATAATCTTCTTCGGTCACAAAACTCTCGGGAGTATCCTCATTTATCGTTTCTACCTCAGGAAGCATAGATGCTTTTAAATAAAGTAAAGGCAGTATTTTTAAAGTTGTATCGACAAAGACAGAACGCTTCATCCTTTCCGAACGCTCCAAAAAAGCACAGAATTCAGCCGCAACAGTAACAAACTCTACTGTGTTCCTATCGAATATAACCTGAGTATTCTTTTCCATATTCTTCAAATTTGAAATGCAAAGTTACTAAAAAAGGGATTAAGTTAAGACATTAATTAATGATTTTCGTGTACATTTGCAGAATCATTATAAAAGGAATTTTTTCATGGCTAAGAAGAAAACAGATAAAGGGCCGGAATTGAAACCGGTTAAAACAAACAAATTTACAACTATTTTCAAGAACGAGACACTACATTTCATTATCGGTTTGATAATGGTTATATTCTCTGTATATCTGTTGTTGGCTTTTGCTTCGTTCTTTTTTACGGGTTCTGCCGACCAAAGCATATTAGAGAATCATACTACCGAACAATTACTATCTACAGACAATCACGTAAAGAACTATGCAGGAGCACGCGGAGCGCAACTTGCAGACTATTTAATAAACGGATGTTTCGGCATATCCTCTTTCTTTATCATTATTTTCCTTGCCGTAGCGGGAATGAAACTGATGAAAGCCTATCAATTCCGTTTGTGGAAATGGTTTATTTGTTGCTCTTTACTACTCGTATGGTTTTCTATATTTTTAGGATTTACACTTGGAGATGCTTTTAGCAACAGTTTCATTTATCCGGGAGGACTTCATGGATATAATGTCAGCAAATGGCTTGTTTCACAGGTTGGGATACCGGGTGTATGGTTGATATTGCTCGTATCAGCCCTATGTTTCTTTATTTATTTAAGCACACAAACAATCATTATTCTAAGAAAGGCATTCAAGCCTTCGTTCTTAAAGCGTAAAGAAAAAGCAAATCAGGAAGAACAACCGGAGTCAGATAATGCGGAAGAGCAGATAGAAATTGCAGATCCTCAACCTCAAACGGTAACCTTTACGAAGACATATACGCAACAACCACCTGTATCTGCCGATATGAAAGAGTCGGAACCGGAAACAAATAAGAACAATGAGGAGGATGAGGATTGGATAGAAAGTGCTCAGGAAGAAATAATTATACCGGAGACGACTAAAAAAGAGACAGAAGAAAAAGAGCCAAAGATTACCATAGAGACAGGAGGTTCTGACGAGGATGAAGAGTATAACGGACCGAATCTGGAACCCTATAATCCTAAATTGGATTTGGAGAACTATCATTATCCTACATTGGACTTAATGAAACGGTATGATAATAGCGAACCTACCATTAATATGGAGGAACAAAATGCGAATAAAAACCGTATTATCAATATTTTAAGGAGTTTTGGTATTGAAATTAATACAATCAAAGCAACCGTAGGTCCTACCATCACATTATATGAAATTACCCCTGAGTCAGGAGTACGTATTTCAAAGATTCGTGGCTTGGAAGACGACATCGCTTTGAGCCTTAAAGCACTCGGTATCCGTATCATCGCACCGATACCGGGTAAAGGCACAATCGGTATTGAAGTTCCTAACTCTGATGCTAAAATTGTATCCATGCAATCGGTTATCGGTTCGAAACGATTCCAGGAATCTACGTATGACCTGCCCATTGCTTTTGGAAAGACTATCACGAATGAAGTATTTATGGTGGATCTCTGTAAGATGCCGCACGTTCTGGTGGCAGGTGCTACCGGACAAGGTAAATCAGTCGGTTTGAATGCCATCATTACCTCCTTATTATATAAGAAACACCCGGCCGAACTAAAATTCGTATTAATCGACCCCAAGAAAGTAGAGTTCAGTATCTATTCCACAATAGAGAAACACTTCTTGGCGAAGTTGCCGGATGGCGAAGAAGCGATTATAACCGACTTCACAAAAGTAGTACATACGCTGAACTCACTTTGTATCGAAATGGATACCCGTTATGACCTACTAAAGAAAGCGCATGTTCGCAATATTAAGGAATACAACGAGAAATTCATTAACCGGAAATTAAATCCGGAAAAAGGACATAAATATATGCCTTATATCGTAGTTATCATCGACGAGTTCGGAGATTTGATTATGACTGCCGGAAAAGAGGTGGAACTCCCGATAGCCCGTATTGCCCAATTAGCCCGTGCCATCGGTATCCACATGATTATTGCCACCCAAAGGCCTACCACCAATATCATTACCGGAACTATCAAGGCGAACTTCCCTGCCCGTGTTGCTTTCCGCGTCTCATCCATGATGGACTCACGCACCATTCTTGACCGTCCGGGAGCCAATCAGCTTATCGGTCGGGGAGATATGTTGTTTTTGCAAGGCAGTGACCCGGTTCGTGTACAATGCGCCTTTGTAGACACACCCGAAGTGGAAGAAATAACGGAATATATCAGTCATCAGCAAGGTTATCCTACTCCTTTCTTCCTACCGGAATATGTAGGCGAGGAAAGCGACAACAATGGTTTGACTGACGTGGATATGAATCGTCTCGACCCGATGTTTGAAGAAGCAGCCCGACTGATTGTTATTCATCAACAAGGCTCAACGTCATTAATTCAACGTAAATTTTCAATCGGTTACAACCGTGCCGGACGCATTATGGACCAACTGGAAAAAGCAGGAATTGTAGGTCCTACCCAAGGTAGCAAAGCAAGAGATGTACTTTGCATGGACGAAAATGATTTGGAAATGAGACTAAACAATTTGCAACAATGAAAAAAATAAGCCTATTCCTTCTATTCACCTTTGCAAGTATACTACTTTCCGAAGCACAGGACAATGCCAAAAGTATATTGGACAAAGCATCCTCTACTTTCATCAAAGATAGTGGAGTAAAAGCAGAGTTCAACTTGCAAGTATCAGAACAAGGTCGTCCGAAAGGACAAACAGACGGAACGATTTGTATTAAAGGAGAAAAATTCGTGATGGATACTCCCGAAAGTATTACTTGGTTTGACGGGAAGACACAATGGAGCTATGTTGTTACTTCCGGTGAAGTAAACATCAGCAATCCTACTCGGGAAGAGTTGCAAACGATCAATCCTTATTTATTATTAAGTACATACAAGAAAGGCTTTACCTATGAGCTCGGAAAAGCAAAAACATTCCGGAATAAACCTATATATGAAGTAATTCTTACTCCGGTCACCGCTAAGAACGGAATATCTTTTGTTACCTTATATATAGATAAGCAAACATTCCATCCTCTTTTTATTGAAGTGATGCAAGACAATGGAAGTTTGAGTAAAATAACAATTACAGCGTACCATATAAAACAAGTATTTTCCGATAAGATGTTCATTTTCGACAAAAAGAAATACCCTGATGTCGAAGAAATTGATTTGAGGTAGAATGTTACCTTATAAAAATATTCTATATAAGGATAAATAGTATCAGTTGCAAAAGAACTTTCGGATACTTAATTTTGTTCCCGAAAAAAGAGATTATTTACATACCTAACAATACAAAATTATGGAAAAAGAAACAACCAAATGTCTGATTATCGGTTCTGGCCCTGCAGGCTATACAGCCGCTATTTATGCAGGAAGAGCAAATCTGTGTCCTGTTCTTTACGAAGGATTGCAACCGGGCGGACAACTCACAACAACTACTGATGTAGAAAACTTCCCGGGATATCCTGAAGGTATCAGCGGAACAGCTTTAATGGAAGATTTAAGAGCACAGGCAACACGTTTCGGTACGGATATCCGTTACGGCATAGCCACTGCCGCCGATTTAAGCAAACGTCCTTACCAAATAACGATTGATGATGAGAAAGTCATCGAAACGGAAACTTTAATTATAGCTACCGGGGCTACAGCCAAATATTTAGGATTACCGGACGAACAGAAATATGCAGGTATGGGAGTGAGTGCATGCGCCACTTGCGATGGATTCTTCTACCGTAAAAAAGTCGTAGCGGTAGTAGGTGGCGGTGATACTGCTTGTGAAGAAGCACTCTATCTTGCCGGACTCGCATCTAAGGTCTATTTAATTGTCCGGAAGTCTTATCTACGTGCTTCAAAGATTATGCAACAACGCGTAATGGAGAACGAAAACATCGTCATTCTATTCAACCACAATGCAGTGGGACTATACGGAGAAAATGGTGTAGAAGGCGTTCACCTATTAGAGAATGTAGCCGGAGTAGAAAAGCGTTACGACTTGCCGATTGACGGATTCTTCCTTGCTATCGGTCATAAACCTAACTCTGACATATTCAAACCATATATTGAAACGGATGAAGTAGGCTATATCATTACCGAGCCCGATTCGCCCAGAACATGTGTACCGGGTGTTTTTGCAGCCGGAGATGTGGCTGATCCTCATTACCGTCAAGCTATCACAGCTGCCGGAAGCGGATGCAAAGCTGCCATCGAAGCGGAAAGATATTTATCAGAATTGGGTCTGTTAAAGTCTGTTTAGACTTTCGTCAACAGCCCAATCAAGTATCGACACACAGTTTCCTCTGTAAGTTTCATCCTTCAGTCTTCATATTTTAGACTGATACATAGCAGATTAGACTGAAAGATTAGAAATACCGGAATGAATCAAAAGTCAAAGCATCCAAGTTTCCCCGCTTGAGCGGGGATTAAGGGGTGTGTGATCTTTCTTTGATTATTAAACTGTTAGAAAATTCACACACAACCTATCCCCCGCTCAAGCGGGGGAATTGAGATAGTTTTGACCTCTCATTATTTTGTATAAGTCAAAAAAAGACCTACCCTTATTCAGGCTGAACCTTTATCCCTTAAAAGGTTCAGCCTAATATATTAATAATCAAGCAAAATATCCAAAACTGAAAGATGAAAGAACAAACGAAGATAATTAGTTTCCAGGCATATTTCTTGAGTATATAGATAAACCATCACGAAATTTATAAAAATGACCTTGATGTTTTTTTCAAACAACCCGATGATTGCAAACAAACATCAGGGTGTTTTTTAAAAACATCGGGTTGTTTGAAACAGTGACAAGTGACAGAAATGACAGCGGTTTTCATAAACTTATATATAGATATATAAATATATAGTAGTATATACACTATACCTATTATATATTAATCACTATATATCTTTTAAAAAGCCTGTCATTCCTGTCACTTGTCACTAAAAACCGCATATAGGAAGAAGAAAAAAGACATAAGGACGATTAAGAACAAACATACGGTCGTTTGTTTACAAACTCCTATCGTTCGTAAATGATCGACCGTACCTATAATTAAGATAGATTCTGACTCAAGAACTCAGTAAGATTCCCGTCCGGAGTCATTCCTAATTTCTTCCGCAACCGATTCCGTGCAGATTCCACGCTACGAACCTCCTTAAACGTTATTGCAGAAATATCTTTCGAAGACAATCCTAACCGTAAAAAAGCACATAAACGTTTTTCTTTTATTGTCAAATCCGGATATCGTTTCTCCAGATTCTCATAGAAAGAAGGATGCACCTGTTCAAAATAATAACGGAATTCATTCCAATTATTGGTCGTATTTTGCTGTTGCAGCTTACTTAATATCTGTTGCAAATGCTGTTTATGAGACCTGTCCTTAGGATTAAGTTCCAATAACAAATGCTTTAATTCTTCATTTATGTCAGATATAAACTCATTGGTTTTCACCATATACAAAGTATAAGAAGTCAATTCTCTATTCCGTTGATCAATTGTATAATTAAGTTCCTGCTCCTTTTGCTGTTGCAGTTCTTTCTCTTTCTCATAAAGAGCAGTCTGCTGCTGTACAAGTAACGTTTGTGTCTTTCTTTCCTTCTCTTTATTACGCGCACGAGTTACCAATAATAAAATGGTTATTATCAATAAAATAGTCACCGAAGCCATGAATATCCACAAACGATCCGAAGTTACTTTTTGTAATGTTATGTCCTTGATCAGCAATTCATTCTCCCGAACTTTTTTATCTGCATCATATATCTTCTCCATATCATTCATCTTCTTACGATTGTCTACCTCAGATATGGAATCATTAACCTGCATCGATTCCAACAAGGCGGTATACGCCTTATCAGTATTCCCTATTCTTTTATAGAATGAAGCCAAATTACGCTGAATCATTCCTTCCACATATTTATTATTCAGCTCTTTAGCCTGCCATAGTGCTTTTTCCAAATAAATTTGTGTAGAATCCCTCCTACCCATTCTTTCATATGCCTCAGCTAAAACACTATAAGTTTGTATTAAATCCGATTTAAAACCAAATTGCTGTTGATGAACCATTGCATTTTTCAGATAACTGATCGCCAATATATTATCCTTCTTTGACAAATACAAACTGGCAATATTAGTTTGCATAAAATAATAAAGATATGCATCATTTTCATTATCAAGCAATTGTATCGCTTGGAGCGCATAATCCAAAGCTTTATCCTGTTCCTTTCTCTGTACATAGATTCCGCCCAGATTATTATAATTATTGAATAATTCCTTTTTATTTCCAGTTTTTTTATTGATTTCCAAAGCTTTAAGCACATACTCCTCGGCCTTTTCAAATTCCTCACGATTATAATAAATTGCACCTATGTTATTATAAATCATTGCTTTATACGTTTCATAATTATAATCTTCGGATATTGATAATGCTTTCATATAAAAATCCATTGCTCTATTCCACATACCTAGTTCCTCATGGGAAGCTCCGAGGGGTATATAAAACTGTATTAAAGCTTGTTTTTCGTCATCCGTTAGTTCTTTTTTTTGCTCATAACAAGACACAGCTTCTAAATACAATTCCACAGCATAAATTATCTTTCCTTGCTTACGAAACAATGTTCCAACCCCATTAACAGCCTGTACATAAATATATTCCGGAACAACATCGCTATTAATCAAAGAGTCAAGTCTTAATAGCATTAGTTTTGCATCCTCACTTCCCTCTCCTTTTTGAAAGACCAATTGTTTGGCATTTTCTAGAATATTGCATTTCCGATCTCTTGCCATGACATAAATAGGGATAGAAAAATGAAAAAACAATAGAAAAATAGCTATTTTCAAATTAAACAATTTATAAGAGAAACGCCTTACTTTCATGCTATTTTATTATATAATGGTTCTATTTATTGATAATTTCAAGAAAACAAATATAATGAAAAAACAATATAAATACGCTTTTTGCTCTTTTATTTTCTATTTCACCTAAAAAACTGTTCTTTTAAAAAGTCAACTAAATACTTAATTTATAATAATTTATACCATATTGGCGTAGAAAAAAACATTTATATAAATATTTAGCGTAGTCAAACAATGGTACTTAATTAGGCAAAATGAAAGCTAAAACCTAAATTTGAGATAACGAAAGAAAGGTACAATATGAATTTACAAACTATAAGCGCATGAAACATTTATTACTTTCTTATCTAGTACTGGCTTTATTAACTATCCATCCTATATATGGATATGAAGTGCCAACAAACGTTCAAAAAAGGAACATTTTATTAGAAGAGTTTACGGGTATAAGCTGTGGAAATTGTCCAGATGGTCATTTAGTAGCAAAAACATTGCAAAAATCCCACCCAGATAATATTTATGTCGTCGCTATTCATTCAGGTCATTATGCAGAACCATTTGAAGGGGCTCCAGATTTCCGTATTGATGCCGGTGAAGAATTAGACGCTTATTTTGAAGCATATAACTATGGTTATCCCGGTGGCATGATCAATCGTCATAAATTTGAAGGAGAACCTTTAACTGTTTTTAATCGTGGAGCTTGGATAAAATCAGCAAAAGCAATTCATCAGGAAGATGCATTAGTCAATTTGTCACTTACATCCTCATTTGATGCCCAAAATAGATTAGTAAATATTCAAATAGAAGGTTACTGCCCGATGGATGTAAGTCCCAATTTAACCCCTATGCTCAGTGTACTTTGGACGCAAAGTAATATTTTGGGATATCAAAACGGAGGAGGTGCCGGAAATGAATATAATCATGCACATATGTTGAGAGGATATGTTACACCTACATTTGGAGAATTAATTGAAAATTTCGGAAAAGAAACATACTTTCAAAAAACATATACATTCAATTTACCTACTGATATAAAAGGTATTGAAGTAAAACCGGAAGATATTGAAATTATAGCATTTGTTTCAGATGGACAAGGAGAAATACTGAATGTAACAGGAGGAAAACCTACTTATTCTAATTATGAAAAACAATTAGCTGCTGAGATTTCATTACCTAAAATACCAATAGGCACCCGTTATGGCTATAATTTCTTTGAATTAAATATAGAAAATCATTCCAGCCAAACACTGACCCACGCTTCATTCGATATAAATATAAATGAAGAAGCATTAACTTCCGAATGGACAGGAGAAATAGCACCTTTTTCATCTAAAGAAATTACAATCAAAGTATCTCCCTATACTATTTTAAGTAAAAATAAATATTCCATCCAATTAAAAACATTGAATGAGCAGTCAGTTACTCCTTCGACTATTAATGGAGAGTTTGCAAACCCTGTAGAAACAGTATCTGCTATTATAATTACTTTACAGACAGATTTATATGCAGATGAAAACACATTCTGTTTAAAAGATGCAGAAGGAAATGTTATAAGAGAATTTGGCCCTTACGAAAGTAATCTAAAAAAAGAGTACCAAGAACCACTTAATTTATCGAAAAATCAAATTTATTGTTTTGAAATTAAAGATGAATGGGGGGATGGAATACAACAGGGTTATTTGAAAATTCATACAGAAAACAAAAAATTAGTAGCCCAAGAATATAGCATTAAAGACTTTGGAGTCAGAAGTTTTTTCAAAACTTCAAATGAAACTTCCATAGCCAGTAACAAACTCTTTCCATTAATAAGTTATGATCCTATTTCTCGGTCTATCCATGCCATGATAGATTCAAATTTACCTATGGATATTAGTTTGCACTCTATTTCCGGAAAAAAAATATTAGATGGAGTACTTAACTATAATAGTTCCTTAAAAGTACCGTCACTGCCCCAAGGTATCTATCTGTTGCAATGGAAACAGGCTACCCAGACAGGAGTTGTTAAATTAAATATCCAGTAAAATAGAATATTATGAAACATCTATTATTTCATTCAATTATAGCTTTATTGCTGATGTCATCCTCATTATATGGATATGAAGTATCAACAGAAGTTCAGAAAAAGAGAGTGTTACTAGAAGAATTCACAGGCATTCATTGCGGCTATTGTCCACAAGGGCATGCTATTGGTAACAGATTAATTGCTGCTCAACCGGAAAATGTATACGTCATAGCTATTCATGCCGGTTCATTTGCAATTCCAGGTAGCGATGAGCCTGACTTCCGAACAGAAGCCGGTGACATAATAAATACAGAATTTAAAGTTACGGGAAATCCCAGCGGTACGGTTAATCGGCATGCTTTTAGTGACGGAATTAATATTATAACTGGACGTTCTGATTGGGCACAAAATTGCAAAGATATTCATAATGAAGACGCTTCCGTCAATTTATGGATCAGCAGTGAATTTGAGGGCAGCAACCGACAATTAACAGTTAATATAGAAGGTTATTATACAGCAGACTCAGAAGAAACCGAAAACTATTTAAATGTTGCATGGACACAAAGTAATATTCAAGGGCCACAATCCGGTGCTGGAGTAGGTGATGAATATATTCACAAACATATGTTAAGAGGATATATCACACAAGATTGGGGAGATGTAATTCAAAACACAAAAAAAGGCCAATATTTTAATCGTACATACACTTATACACTGCCCGAGAGTATTAATGGAGTAGAAGTCAAAGCAGAAGATATTGAAATTATCGCTTTTGTTTGTGAAAGTAAAACTGAAGTCTTAAATGTTATTGGTGCTAAGCCCCGTTATCTTAACTATGAAAAACCTATTGGAGTGACATTGAAATCACCTAATATGAGTATCGGTACCGATTACGGATTTAATTTCTTTGAAATGATTTTAGCAAACAATTCAGACAAAACCATTGAAGAAGTTGATTTCAAGGTCACAATTAATGAAAAAGAGCAACAGGTAAAATGGTCCGGAAGTGTACCCGGATTCATAGAAATGCCTATTCTTGTAGATGTAGAACCTTATGAAATAAAGGAAACAAATCAATACCAAATAAAAGTAACTGCGATCAATGGTGAAGCTTATGAAAATAAGAATGCAATTCTATCCGGACGTTTCAAAGCTCCGACAGCAATTACCTCATTGATTAATTTAACAATAAAAACAGATTTATATGCCGAAGAAAACACTTTTACCATCAAAGATCAAAATGGAAACATATTAAAAGAACTCGGCCCTTATCCTTCCAGGACACAGAAAGAATATCAAGAAGAAATAGAATTAGATGAGAATAAAATCTATTGTTTGGAAGTAACAGATTCATGGGCTGACGGTATTCAACAGCCACGAGGAAATTATAAGTTTTATGATGACGGTAATAATTTAATTATAGAAAACAAGAATATAGAATCATTCGGATACAGAAGTTTCTTTCGTACTTCTTTGCCATCCGGTATAACATCACAATTGGATAAACCCATTTCAGTACAAATAAATCAAAAAGAAAAGAATATCACAATTCAGTTCACAACCAATGCACCTCGAATTATTGAGATATATTCCATAACAGGAAAATTGGTCACTTGTAAATCGACAGAAACAGATTTAATGAATTTATCTGTTTCTACACTTCCAATGGGACTCTATTTGCTTCGTATTATAGAAAATCAAGAGGAAGTCATCTATAAATTCATTTTAGAATAGTAATTCATTAATTATAACCAGTAGTCACATTTAAATTGTAAAGATTATGAAGAAGAGTTTACTAATTGGAACAGCCATATTCTGTTGTATGACAGCTATGGCACAATGGACAAATGATCCTGCAGTTAATACAAAAGTATCACCGGAAAATCAAAGTGTATACGGAAAAGAATTTGCTGTAAATAAAGACGGACTTGTTTATTACAATTATAATGGTCCAACAGGTGGAACAACCGCCACCTTTTTACAGATTCTGGACAAAAACGGTAACAAAACAATAAAAGAGCCAGGATTAATTATCTCAACAGAACGTGCAAGAACTTGGGTTGCAGTAAACCAAATGTTAATGGCAGACAATGATGGAAATGCTATTATTTCCGTGTCCGATTGCCGATATGCTCCAGCAGAATCAACCAATCTCAGTTATACGATATATAAGGTTTCACCTACAGGTGAAATGTTATGGGGAGAAGATGGAATTGGTTTAGAAAAAGGAGAAACTAGCTATTCCGAGGCAAAAATAAGCATGATTCAATTAGAGGATGGGAGTTATATCTTTGCGTGGGCCCGGAGTAGTGCCAATGGCAGCCCTTATAAAATTTATATGGAGCGCCTTTCTGCAAGTGGTGAATTTATTTGGGATAATCCTGTAGTTTTATCCGGCGAAAACACAAGTTATACATATCCTTGGTTAGTCAATGCCGGTGATAACCAATTTATTCTTGTTTGTTCAAAAGGAACTAACCAAGATTTAATCGCACAAAAATATGATTTTGATGGTGATCCGGTTTGGCCAGAAGATGTTACGGTTTACCGTGGAGGTTTCGGTTCAATTCCTATTTGGACTTTTGTAACTGTAATACCGGATGAAAAAGGTGGTGCATTTATTGGTTGGTATGATGACAGATATTATACTAATTTCTCAAAATCTTATGTATCTCATATTACTTCAGACGGAGAATTTGGATTTATTTCCGGCATAGAAGGAACAGCATTGAGCAATCCTGAATATTTAATGGGATTTGGTCCTCAGATGGTTTATGATTCCAAGAATGATTGCCTATTTACAGTACACCGCGAATGCGACGGAAATCAAAACTGGCATAAATTAGTACTACAGAAGGTTAGTATGGACGGAGAATTATTATGGGGTTCGGAAGGAAAAGATCTTACTGAGCTAAAGAACAACAGCACTGTCAGCTATTATTCTATACAAACAACAGGCGATGGAGACTTTGTTGTATTTTATATGTATTTGGATGGAATTGCAGCTAATAGTAATGTATTGACTTATGCTGTAAGAATTGATGGTGAAAGTGATGACGCTACACGTGTATGGGGAGAAGATCCTATACTTCTTTCCTCTGCAGAAAGTAATAAAGCCAGTTTGGAAAGTTCTTCTTTAGTTAACAATGGCTATTATGTAACAATGTGGAGTGACAAACGACTTGCAAATACAGAAGAACCATCTAAAGAAAGTACATATATGCAATGTATCAATTTAGACGGTACGCTATTGGGAACTCCTTCTTCCATCGACAATCTTAATATGAATCAAGATTTTTACTTAATGGCATCGACTATGAAAGGCAATATCACATTCAATATCAACAGTAAAAAGGACGGATTGGCAAATCTTAGTATTTATTCAATCTCCGGACAAAAAGTGGCTACACCATTCAACGGACAATTGGAAAGCGGTACAAAAGACATAATTTGGAATACAGCCAATTTAAATATTGGAGTTTATATTGCTACTCTTACAACTTCAGAAGGAAGTAAATCCATTCGTATTATTGTTAAATAATTAAATCCAGGAATTATGAATAAAACGTTATTTAGTATAGTAATCACATGCACGCTCTCATGGATGGGGGCGCATGCACAGCCTATTATTAGCTATGATTTCGAAAGTAAGATTGGAAGTTATGAAGAAATCACAGGCGGAACAATCATTCTCAGTAATGAATCTCTTGGTAATATTCTAAACAGTACTGCATTTTACGGTCCGAACGTAACAGATAGAACAGATGAATTAAAAACAGTAACCGGTATTCCCATTGGCTTTGATTTCACATTCAATGATACGAAGATGAATCAATTCGCTATTAGCGGGGGTGGTTTCATCGTTTTCGGAAAAGATCAAGTTACTATAAATCCTGCAGATCCATACTACTTATTTACTAGCTCAGACGAAGGTCAAAATAATGCAGTAGCTAGCAGTAGTTTGGGACAAACTCACGCAGATATAGACACAGAGATCAGCTACAAACTAATTGGAACAACAGGGCAGCGGATCTTAGTTATACAATACAAAAATCTAGGACTCATGAGTAGATGGCAAGACGAGGTTCTCGCAAAAGCTCAAATGCAGTTTCGGATATATGAAGAATCTAGTAAAATAGAGATTATTTATAAAGATTGGAAACGTGATGATGACGGAATGTCATTAAATACACGTACCGGTATAAAAGGCACAATAGCTAATGACCTATTGACGTTAACAACATCTACCCAAAATTGGCAAGATGCACAAACTGCAATATCAGACGTAAAAGAAATGTCATGGGATTCAACATTCTATCCGGCAGATGGATTAACCTATACTTTCATTCCGGCAGCCAATTGTGAGGCACCAAAAAATCAACCTACAGAACTAAAGTTAACATCTACTACTATTAGTCTAAACGGTGAATTTACGGCAGTATCTGGTGCTGATCATTACTTGGCTATTTTAAATGAAAATGAATCATTAACATCTCTACCTGTCGATGGAAAAATTTACAATGTTAATGATAAGCTAGGGGATGGTACGATTATCTCATATAGTACAGAGGCTACATTTACAACGCCGGAGACACTAATTCTAACGGGAGCCAAGAAATACTATATTCACGTATTTAGTGTAAATGCATTCTGTTCTTACGGACCAAAATATAACACAAATAATCCGTTGACCGGAAATATAACGACTTTACCCGAACCGCCTCAAACTATAAAAGTTACAGAAAATAACTATAATGAAATCACTTTAGGAATAACTCCAAATGCAGCCAATAATACTTTTATTGTTGCCATAACAACAGAATATGACACCAATGAATGGGGTAACATCCTGATTGATGGTAAATTCGGTAAACCAACAAAAGAACTTAAAGTCGGAGACGCCATAGAAGGAGGAGGAAAAGTGATCTATAAAGGTAAGGAAAATTCCGTCAAAGTATCTGATTTAACAGAAAATACATTATATCACTTTAAAGCATGGAGTATAGACGAACAAGAAAACATATCCAGTACGAGTGTTACGGATAACATCTCAACTTGGGGAAAAGTTCCGTACATTCCAAACTTCGTGCAAATGCCTTATTATGAGATTCCATTTGGATGGGGTGTTGAAGGTAGTGATTTCAGACTAGAAAACAATTATGAGCTATCATGCAAAATCAAACAAAATGCAGCAGGAACAACCAATGCATTGACAACTCCATGGATTCTATTAAAAGAAGGAATAAATCGTGTATTGCTCGATTATAATATGCAAGTACCCGGTAACTATGGTAATGCAGGTACTGCTTATAATGATTGGGACGAAAGAGATGTTTTTGCAATTTTGGTAACAAAAGATGAGATTAAATTCGATACAATATATAGAATAACATCAAAAACAGCAATGAAACAAGAAGGAATAAATACTTATAACAGAATATATGCTGCATTTGATAAATATGCCAGAGAAAAAGTAAAGGTTAAAATCTACTGGAATTGTTATCGAGGTATTAATCTATTTATTAATAATATTGAAGTTGAAGAGAAATTGCCTTGCGATTATCCGATTAACGTTACTGCCTCTTCTGTAGTTGGTGATAAAGCATCCATCGGTTGGACCAGTCAAGGAGAAGAAAATACTTGGGATATACGTTATCGTATAGCAACCGGAGATGACGGCATTGAACAGGAATGGAGCAATCCTTTGGAAGTAAACACAAATCCATATTTATTAACAGGTCTTCCTACACAAGAAAATATTGAATTGCAAGTACGTGCTAAATGTTCTCTATCCAGTCAAAGCAATTGGTCTAAATCATTAACATTTACTACTGGCTATGGAATCCCATTTACAGAAAACTTTAGCGGTAATGCACTTCCGGCAGGATGGAGTTGTAAAACCGGAGCATTAGCCGATCCAACAGAATTCTGTAGCGGAACTTCGTGCAGACCACAATGGACATGGTCAACCCGACCAAAAGGATTAATATTGTCAGCATCAGGCGTTTCTGCTGATGAATGGTTAATAATGCCGATAATTGATTTAGAAGATGGCTCTGCCAACTATACTTTGAATTTCGATATAATGATGCTACAAGCTTTTGCAGCTAATGACGAAACATACTCTGTTGTCATTTCCTATGATGGTGGAAAAGCATTTAATAGTGGAAACGTTATTAAAACGTTTACCAAGGAGGAACTTCCGACTGCAAATCAAACCAAAACTTTCTCTGTTCCATTAAATGGTTACAAAGGCCAAATACAGTTAGCTCTTTATGTAAAATCAACAACAGGAAAAGCGTCCACTGTTCAATTACAAAAAGTATCTATTGACGCAAGTTGCCCTACCGACATAGTAGCGACAGTAAGTGACATTACACCTGAAAGTGCAAAAGTAACATGGACGAGTGAAGCAGAAGAATTCTATGTATTCATCCGTAAGGCAGGAGAAACAAAAAAACAATACGAAAAAGTAACAGTTAAAGAAAAGACATTCGATAACCTCAATGCCCGCACCGCTTACGAAATAGGTATTACAAAAATGTGTGCTATAGGCGACACTGCAAAAGTAACATTAACTAAATTCACTACATTAGCTTTAGAGCCATGTGCTCAAGTAACAAATATTACAACTACACCATCACAATACAGCGTAGTTATTTCATGGGAAGGTGAAGCAATGAAATATAATATTCGTTATCGGGCTACAGGTACTGAAGAGTGGTCTACTAAAAACACAACAGAAAACACTCTGACTATCGAAGGGTTAGAAACTGAAAAAACGTATGAATATGGAATTCAATCCGTATGTAGTGAAGCAGAAGGGGATGTAAGTGAATATACAGACACTGCAAGCTTTACCACATTGGCTATTACTTGTTTCCCTCCGACTAATATTCAGGTAATACCGACACACAAGTCTGCAACTATTACATGGAAGGGTGAAGCAGAAAATTACGAACTTGGTTTCCGTAAAGGAACTGAAGAATGGAGTACAAGCGAAATTACCGGTAAAACGAAAGAGCTCGCTGATTTAGATGCAGAAACAGTATATTCCGTTCGTTTACGTAGCAAATGCTCCGCCAACGATATGAGTATATGGTCATCTGCCATCGAATTTACAACTACAGCAATACCACAATGTGTCGCACCAACTGACCTAACAGTTACAAGCCTCACCGGCACTTCTGCTAAACTCTCTTGGAGCGCAGATGAAAGTAATTTAAGTTGGGATTTACGTTATCGTACAAGCTCTGCTACAACATGGATAAATGAAGAAGGACTAACTGTTAAAACTTACGATTTGACAAACTTAACGGAAAGTACAGCTTATCTGTGGACAGTGAAAGCCACTTGCGATGAAGGACGTACCAGTGCGTGGGCAACGCAAAACAAATTCACGACAGAAGCAACCGGTATTAACGATGTAGCAGTCAATGCTTTGAAAGTATATGTTTCCGGTAATGTATTAAACATTATCAATACAGAACATTGCTGGATAAACAATATTCAGATCTATAGTCTCAACGGTCAAATGTTATATACTTATACCATAGACAGTGATGAGAACATTTTGATACCGATGAATCTGCATCAGGTTAAAACTATTATCAAGGTTAATGGAAAAGATTGGAGTAAGAGTTATCCCGTGTTTTTTGAATAGTTGAACCAAACTTTTCTTTCAAACGGATGTCTTTGCAAAAGGACATCCGTTCTTTTTCTAAATAAACCATCGAAAGAGAATAAATAATTAGATACAATGTAATAAAAAACATATCTTTGTGACATATGTATATTTAATGCGACTAATAACTGTAAAAACACTTAATTAAATCAATAATTAATATGAAACATTTATTTCGTAACCTAATTGCCGCCTTACTTATTTTGTGCAGCACAAATGCAGTATTTGCACAGCAAATGCCGCCGATTCCTATTGATCCCAATGTTAGAATCGGGAAATTGGATAATGGTTTGACTTATTACATCCGCCACAATGCACTTCCTGAAAAAAGAGCAGACTTTTATATCGCTCAAAAAGTCGGTTCAATACTGGAAGAAGATAACCAAAGAGGTTTAGCGCATTTTCTGGAACACATGTGTTTCAATGGAACCAAAAACTTCCCGGGTGATGCTTTGAAAAATTATCTTGAGACAATCGGTGTACGCTTCGGAGAAAACTTAAATGCGTATACATCCGTAGATGAAACCGTATATAACATATCCAATGTACCCGTTAGTCGTGACGGTATCATAGATTCATGCTTACTCATTCTGCACGATTGGTCAAATGACTTGACATTGGAAGATAAAGAAATTGACAAAGAAAGAGGTGTTATTCATGAAGAATGGCGTACACGTACCGGAGCAATGATGCGTATGTACGAAAAGGCATTCCCTACTATTTATGAAGGTAGTAAATATGCATACCGTCTGCCCATCGGGACTATGGAAGTCGTAGACAATTTCCCTTATCAGGCACTACGTGATTACTATGAAAAGTGGTATCGTCCGGATCAACAAGGACTTGTTATTGTTGGCGATATTGATGTAGATAAAGTGGAAGCTAAAATTAAAGAAATGTTTTCATCTATCGAAATGCCAGAGAATCCTGCAGAACGTGTATACTTCCCTGTTCCGGACAATAAAGAACCGATTGTAGCCATTGAAAAAGACAAAGAGCAGACAAACGTCGTTATTTATGTATTCAACAAACACGACATCATACCTAACGAAGCCAAAACAACAATGGATTATCTTCTTGTTAATTATGCCACAGATATAATGAGCCAAATGTTGAACGCTCGTTTGGATGCACTAACTCAAACTCCCAATCCTCCATTCATTTATGCACAAGCATATGATGATGACTTCTTCGTATCTAAAACTAAAGATGCATTCATGGGAATAGCAGTTAGCAAAGATGACGGCATTGAAACAGCACTGTCTTCACTTCTTCGAGAAATGGAACGCGTACACCGTTTTGGTTTTACAGAATCAGAATACACTCGCGCAAGGGCTGAATATCTACGTAATCTAGAATCTGCCTATAACGAGCGTGATAAACAAAAGAACGATGCTTATATACAAGAATATGTACGTCACTTTATTGACAATGAGCCTATTCCGGGTATTGAGAATGAATATGCCATCATGAATCAGATTGTTCCTAACATTCCTGTCGAAGCAATCAATCAGATGATGGGACAACTTATTTCCGATTCAAATCTTGTTGTCTCAATCTTCTGTCCGGACAAAGAAAACATGAAATATCCGACGAAGGATGAAATATTGAATACAATAAAAGACATAAAGGCTGAAAAAATAGAAGCATACGTAGATAAGGTTTCCGACGAACCATTGATCACGGAAAAGCCTAAAGCAGGTAAAATTGTTTCCATCAATGAAAATGGACCTTTTGGCACAACGGTCATGACACTATCTAATGGTGCAAAAGTAGTTCTGAAGAAGACAGACTTCAAAGCTGATGAAATTCTAATGAAAGCAGTCAGTATGGGAGGTTCTTCTTTATTCCCTGATTCTGAAATCATCAATATCAAGTCAATAAACGATGTTATGTCTATTGGCGGATTAGGTAATTTCAGTGTTGTAGATCTTCAAAAAGCCTTAGCTGGTAAAAAAGCGAGTGCTTCCGCTTCAATTGGCAATGATACTGAAACTGTTAACGGAAGCTGTTCTCCCAAGGATTTGGAGACAATGCTTCAATTGACTTATTTGTCATTTACAGCTCCACGTATGGATATGGATGCGTTCCAATCTTACAAGAACCGTACTAAAGCTGCTCTGCAAAATATGGAAGTAAATCCGATGGTTGCATTTTCGGATTCCGTACAAGCCGGAGTCTACAATCACCATCCACGTACCTTACGGTTGAAAGCTGATATGATAGATCAAATCGACTATCAGAAGATTATGAATATGTATAAAGACCGCTTTAAAGATGCCAGTGATTTTACTTTCATGTTTGTCGGTAACGTCGATGTTGAAGCTATGAAACCGTTAATCGAAGAATATATCGCTTCACTTCCTGCTATTAACCGCAAAGAAACATTCAAAGACAATAAGATGTATATGCGTCAAGGAGAATATAAGAATGAATTTGCGAAGAAACTGGAAACTCCTAAAGCTACGGTACTAACTCTGTATAACGGAAAATGTGCATACACTCTTGAAAACGACATCATGATCAATATGATCGCACAGGCACTCGATCTTGTTTATACAGAAGAAGTACGCGAAAAAGAAGGTGGCACATACGGTGTAAGTGTCTATGGAGACTTAATCAAGTATCCAAAAGAAACTTTCTTTCTTCAGATTGCATTTGAAACAGATCCGGCCAGACGTGAAAAAATGATCGATATCATTTTGAATGAGGCACAAAAAATGGCAAAGGAAGGTCCTTCGGAAGTCAACCTGAACAAGGTTAAAGAATTCATGCTTAAAAAACATAAAGAAAGCGTGAAAGAAAACAGCTATTGGCTAAATGCTTTAGATGAATATTATTATACCGGTAAAGACATCAATGACGGTTATGAAAAGATTGTCAATGATATGACACCAGCCAAATTACAAAAGTTCATGAATGAGTTATTGAGCCAAAAGAATCAAACGGAAGTTATCATGACTTCTGCTGAATAATAAACCAGATTGTAGCAAAGAAGAAAATCAAACATGACCTTCTTTGCTACAATTTCCAATTAACTTATAATAGACATGCTTCTTCTCGATTTAAGAAAACACCAAAAATTAGCTAACAAACGGCATCCGAGTTTTGAGCAAAACCGTTTCGGTAAATTCTTTCTTTATTTTGGCGTCATCTTTTGGATAGCCTATCTCATTTTCGCCAGCATTCTCCTATCTTTCCTATTTGAAGACATATTTCCGAATATGGAACCCTATCATATCATGAACCAAGGATTAATTTATATCATGATTATTGATTTCCTTTCCCGTTTCGCTCTACAAAGGACACCGGCACAAGAAATGAAGCCCTACCTCCTACTCCCTATAAAAAAGAATAAACTACTTAACGCCTATTTATTACAATCAGGGCTAAAGGGATACAATCTTTTTTGGCTGATTCTCTTTGTTCCTTTTGCATTCCTCACACTCTTTCGTTTTTATGGAATCGAAGGAATCATTTTCTACTGCATCGGTATCTGGCTTTTGATGGTACTCAATAATTATTGGTATCTCTTATGCCGATTACTTATTAATGAAAAAATATATTTCATCGCTCTGCCCATTATCATTTACGGATTATTGGGGGCTATAGAATTTACATGCAATCATCCTATCAGCACCTTTACGATGAATCTTGGTGAGGGATTCATTGAAGGTAATATTTTACCATTTGCAGGAACAATAATAGCTATTCTCCTTATGGCTTTAATCGTGCGTAAAGTACAAACCTATTATATATATAATGAGCTATCGAAAGTAAAAGATACAAAAGCCAAACATATTTCAGAATACAAATTCTTAGATCGCTATGGAGAAATCGGCGAATACTTTCGCTTGGAACTAAAACTCATATTTCGCAACAAGCGGGGAAAAATCTCATTCCGTACCGGCTGTCTGGCTATTATCATGTTCAGTGCTATTCTTTCATTTGATACGGATATGTACAGCGGTGTATCGGGACAAAGTTTTGTTCTAGCCTATTGCTATGCAATTTTAGGGCTGATGCTCACACAAATCATGAGTTTTGAAGGAAATTACCTCGACGGGTTGATGAGTCGCAAAGAATCTATTTATAATCTACTTCGAGCCAAATATTATTTCTATAGTTTTGTAGCGTTATTACCATTCCTGCTGTTATTGCCTGCTGTTATTATGGGAAAGATTACTTTGTTGTCCTCTATTGCTTATATGTTTTTATCGGTAGGTCCGGTATATTGCATGTTATTCCAGCTAGCTGTTTTTAATAAAAAAACAGTCAATCTAAACGAAAGTATCACCGGGAAAAACTCTGGAGGATCATTTTACCAAACACTGCTTACTATGGCAGCTTTCTTTCTGCCAATGTTGATAAACGCAATACTTAGTCCGCTATTCGGGGTAGAAGTGACCCAATGGATATTTATAGGATTAGGTATTACACTAATACTTGCCTCTCCCTATTGGATAAAAAATGTATATAACCGTTTCATGAAAAGAAGGTACGAAAACATGGAAGGTTTCAGAAGTTCACGATAATCTAATAAATTTAAGCATATAACAATGATAACAATTCAAAATATACAAAAAGACTTCGGCAGTAAAAAAGCCGTGGATATAGAACATTACACCATCAACACCGGAGACCTGCTTGGCTTGGTAGGAAATAACGGTGCAGGCAAAACGACTCTGTTCCGTTTAATGCTCGACTTATTGAAAGCAGATACAGGTAATATTCTTATTAATGATATTGATGTCAGTCAAAATGAGGAATGGAAGAAATTTACAGGCGCATTTATAGATGAAGGTTTCCTGATTGACTATCTCACTCCTGAAGAATATTTCTACTTCATTGGGAAAATGTATAATCTTGATAAGCCAACGGTCGATGAGAGATTAGCCAGATTTGAACGTTTCATGAATGGGGAAGTAATCGGACAAAAAAAATATATTCGAAATTTCTCTATGGGAAATAAGCAAAAAATCGGTATCATCTCCGCCATGATTCATCAGCCGCAAATTCTGATATTGGATGAGCCATTTAATTTTCTGGATCCGAGTTCACAGTCTGTCATCAAGCATTTATTAAAATCATACAACGAGGAAACCGGAGCTACGGTTCTTATATCCAGCCATAATTTAAACCATACAACTGACATCTGCCCACGCATCGCATTACTTGAAAACGGAGTCATAATACGGGACATAAAAAATGTGGATAATTCTGCGGAAAAAGAATTAGAAGATTATTTTAATATGGAATAGTAGTTTATTTATAAGATTTACGGGAGAATACAAAAACGATATAGTATTTACGAAAAGGGTGGCCAACGCCTAAGGGAGTAACAGCCAACGCTAAAGGGAGCGATAAGCATCACTTAAGGGAGCGTTGACGATCATCCAAGGGAGCGTTCGGGCGATTGGTTTTAAGTAGATATTTAGTGACAATTTAATCATCCCAACGAGTTAAACTGATTATGAAAAAACAACTGATAAAATTATTCTTATTCATTACTATAACCATTGGTTTTACTTCATGCCGAACGATAGCTCCTAAGTATGATTATCAAAAACTAGCTAAAGCCTCCATCAAATTAGGTATGGACATTGACCTGACCGACAATCATAAACTCTACATAGAAGCAGCCGAATGGATGGGAGTACCTTATCGATATGGAGGTGAGAGTAAGAAAGGCGTGGACTGTTCCGGGCTTACAGCACATATCTATAAAAAGGTATATAGAAAAAAACTTGAACGTAGTTCTGAAGAACAAAGGAGTTCGAACTGTTATAAAATAACAAAACGTAATTTAAAAGAAGGGGATTTAGTTTTCTTCTCCAACAATAAATCCAAAAAGAAAGCCACCCATGTAGGAATATACCTCAAAAACAACAAATTCATTCATTCCAGTACCAGTCAAGGAGTCATAATCAGTGACCTTGAAGAAAATTATTATCATAAGTATTGGTTATCTGCCGGAAGGGTAAAATAAAAAGTAAAAAGGAGAAAAATTATTTGTGCAATCAAAAGCAAATCACTACTTTTGTGCCCAATTAGTCCGTGCTGGGTAAAAAAGTGATTTTAAGTGATTAAAGTCCACCTTCCGGAAAAAACCGTATAATTAATAATAAAATGTACGTAATTGTAGAAATTAACGGTCAACAGTTCAAAGCTGAAGAAGGCAAAAAATTGTTTGTACATCACATTCAAAATGCAGAAAACGGTGCAACTGTTGAGTTTGACAAAGTATTGTTAGTAGATAACAATGGTGAAGTAAAAGTAGGTGCTCCTACAGTAGAAGGTGCAAAAGTTGTATGCGAAGTAGCTTCTCATTTGGTAAAAGGCGACAAAGTTCTTATTTTCCATAAGAAAAGAAGAAAAGGTCACAGAAAATTAAATGGACATCGTCAACAATTCACAGAGTTAACTATTAAACAAGTTGTTGCTTAATCAATTAAATTTTTAGAAGAAATGGCACATAAAAAAGGAGTCGGTAGTTCCAAGAACGGCCGTGAGTCGGCAAGTAAAAGATTAGGCGTTAAGATATTTGGTGGTCAAGTTTGCAAAGCAGGTAATATCATCGTTCGTCAAAGAGGAACAGAATTCCATCCGGGAGAAAATATCGGAATGGGTAAAGATCACACTCTTTTCGCTTTAGTAGATGGAACAGTTTGTTTCAAAGTTGGTAGAGAAGACAGAAGATATGTTTCTGTAGTTCCTGCAACTGAAGCATAAATAGAAAATCAACTATAAAATAAACCCCTGTAGTTTAATCGCTACAGGGGTTTATTTTATCCCGCCACTATCAACATTACAGAAGCTACTACAACGAGAAAAAGCATTGTTATACCCAACTTTACATCCCAAACATCATATTTAGGATTCCGAAATCCATCTTTAGTCCATTTACGTATCATGTGATTATTCTTTTGATTTTACATTTTAATCGAGTAACACAAAAACACAAAGAAAGTTTATGTTTTAAGTGATTCTTAATAGAATCAATCACATCTTATTCATTTTTTCTCTATCTTTGTGCACCATATTTGAAAATTCATAAAATTATTATAGAACATGCTTACAATCAAGTTAATCACAGAAAAGACTGATGAAGTAATCAGAGGTCTTGAAAAGAAACACTTTAAAGGAGCTCAGGAAGCTATTAATAAAGTGCTGGAACTGGATAAAAAAAGACGTAACGCTCAAAACCAATTAGATAAAAACCTCGCAGAAGTTAACTCTATTTCCAAGTCCATCGGACAATTAATGAAAGAAGGTAAAAAAGAAGAGGCAGAAGCAGCACGTTCCAAAGTAAGTGACATGAAAGAAGGAAATAAAACTCTGCAAGCAGAAATGGACCAAGCAATAGCAGACCTTCAGGAAATTCTTTATACAATTCCCAATATACCCTACGATAGTGTACCGGAAGGAAGCGGCGCAGAAGATAATGTAGTAGAAAAGATGGGGGGCATGGAAACAGAACTCCCTAAAAATGCACTTCCACATTGGGAACTGGCAAAAAAATACGATTTGATAGACTTTGACTTGGGTGTAAAAATTACCGGAGCAGGGTTTCCTGTATACAAAGGAAAATGCGCACAATTACAACGTGCCCTGATTAACTTTTTCTTGGATGAAGCCCGTAAATCCGGATATATGGAAATTATGCCTCCAACAGTTGTCAATGCAGCGTCCGGTTATGGGACAGGACAGTTGCCGGACAAAGAAGGACAGATGTATCATTGTGAAGTAGACGATCTTTACTTAATTCCGACAGCAGAAGTTCCTGTTACCAATATTTATCGCGATGTAATCCTTGATGAGAAATCCTTACCCATCAAGAATTGTGCTTACACACAATGTTTTCGTCGTGAAGCCGGTTCTTACGGAAAAGATGTTCGCGGATTAAATCGCTTGCACGAATTTTCTAAAGTAGAGTTGGTACGTATTGACAAGCCTGAACATTCCCGTCAATCTCACCAAGAAATGCTCGATCATGTAGAAGGATTACTTCAAAAGCTCGAACTCCCCTACCGGATACTTCGCTTATGTGGTGGCGATATGAGTTTCACTTCAGCTCTTTGCTTTGATTTTGAAGTATATTCAGAAGCACAAAAGCGTTGGTTGGAAGTAAGTTCTGTTTCAAACTTTGATAACTATCAAGCCAATCGTTTAAAATGTCGTTACCGTACTGCCGATAAAAAAACGGAGCTTTGCCACACATTAAATGGTTCTGCTTTGGCTCTGCCGCGTATTGTCGCAGCCTTACTTGAAAATAATCAAACAGAAAACGGCATTCGTATACCTAAGGCGCTTGTCCCTTATTGTGGATTCGACATTATCGACTAAATAAATCAACGATATATTTTATAAAAAACGTCCTTATGATTTTTAATTTCATAAGGACGTTTTTATATTCCTATTCTATGCTTATCCGGGGAAATACTAATTAAAGAATAATCTTATATACCTTCCCGTCAACTTTCATGATATAAATATTATTATCAGGTAAAGCAATCACCGTCGTACCAATTCCCAAAGATACTTTATCCAAAAGAATGCCGGAAATAGTATAAACTTCTGCATCAATACATTCTGCACTATAATTCTTTAATATTAATTTCCTATCCGACACAAACCAATTAAAAACTTCTGCTTTTGTCTCTATACTGTTTCCAGCCTCTAATGTACGTACCACTTTTAAGTCCGAAGGCATGGAATCCAAGACTCCGTTATTGGCTTTTACCTTATATCCGTAAATGGTATTCGGTTCCAAACCTGAAACTTGCAAATACAACTTATCCATAACATTCGTATCGGTATATTCCGGCAATTCCACATTGACAATGCTTCTATAACCAACAACAATATCATCTAACGCCACACTTCCTGCTGTCGGACGTTTATGTTCAATCCGTATTGCAAAACAAGAATCTCCAATCAGGCTCGCATCTAAGGTAACTTCTGCACCACCAAGATCCTTCTCTATTTGTTCTATTTTAGTCAGAATCGTCCATTCACCATCTTTATAGCCGTAGATATTCAATTCACTATCTTCAGCTAAATTTGAAGAACCTCTATACCAGAAACTTAGAGACTCTACTCCGTCCTCTCCAATAGGAGATTGCACATAAGTACCATCTCTATTAGCACTAATAGCAGGAGACTCCTGCCCAAAATATCCGGGAGCAGCATAAGTCACAGTACAATTCGTATCCCATCCTTCAGGAACCTTTACTCCATTAGAAAAATCATTTATTTCATAATAAAGATCTCCTTTTTCCAATCTATAAACAGATACCTGATAACTCTGCGCTTCTTCCATCAATTCCCAATTTGCAGTAAAAGAATTAGAGGTAACAGCTGTTGCCGCTGTAACTACCGGAGCAAAAAAACGAAAATCCTTATCAAGTGTTCTCACAGCTGTTTCTTCTGAGTAATCACCGATATAAGTATTCCCTTTTCCTCTGACAGTATAATAGTAATCAGTTTCAGGTTCTAAGTTCAATATTACTTCCGAATCTACGTTTCCTACCTGCTTAGCACGGTAGCCGTCTAAATAAGCAAGCACTTCTTTCCCGTTTTGGGCATTCTTCTTATACACATCTATTACATAACCAGTGGCATTTGCAACCTTTTCCCAATTTGCACGGAAGGAAACCGGAGTTACCTCTGTCGCTTCTTTTGTTACTCCCGCATCCAGTTTCACGGTAGTATCGATTGCATCAAATAAAATAATAGAATCCGCTGTCTCATAAATATTATATATTCCTATATTTCTACGACTACCGTCCCAAGCCAGCAATCCAGGTTTAGTATCATCTGTAATGCTTATAGCACCTGATGTTCCGGGAAAAGGATCACCAGTTCTCGTTGCATCCGAAGCTATTCCATCTGCTTCTTCAATATCTACATATTGATGTGCAGAATTGTCATTGACAGTATTTCTCGCCCAAACGTACTCATTATAATCAATATGCCAAACAAGCATTCCATGCCCCGGGAGATAAGTGTCCCACTTCTTTAGTTGACGATTCTCCAACAGAAAATATTCATTTTCTTTATTCGTCTTAATCATATAAGCCTCATTGGTTGAAATAGCAGGCAAAACAAACACTGTATCAGCCGGATTAATTACTTTAGGAGTTATCCACCCCAAAGCATAACGTTCATAAGCACTAAAATAAGGAGGAGTTTTTCCATTATTATTATAAGAACCCGATGCCATCAAAGTCCAGTTTCCCGGATGCTCCGTACTCGAATAACTTGCAGAATATAAATCCGGTAATCCTAACACATGTCCAAACTCATGACAGAATGTGCCAATGCCTACCATCTCATTACTACCGGACTGAATTTCATTGGAACAAGCATAACGGTCTAACTGCACTCCATCAAATGTTGCCATTATACGTGCTCCTTGCCATACATACCAGGCATGAGGCCAAATCGTATTTACATTACCTCCATCAGCCTGACCATATCCCGCATAAAAGAGATACACATTATCAATAGCTCCGTCCTGATCCAAATCATACTCAGAGAAATCAATTTCCGAGTCTAGTAACTGACAAGCGTCTCTTATCATTTCCGCAGGACGAATATCATTGGCACCAGCTGATGGAGCACCATAATATTTCATTTCATGAGGTAATACCACCGGTCCATAAACATCAATCATAGGTTCATATTGTCCAAACGAACTTTCCATATAAAAATCTCTAGCACTTCCGGTTCCGCCGTTTTCAGAATACCCCGGTTCATTCATCAACCGATCAAAAGCCTCTTTCGGATTTTCCGTTTGAAAATGGGCATCAGAAAACTCCGCTAAAATAACCAATACTTTCTGTTGCCCTTTTGTCGGATAAGCAGAGGAAGCCCGTTTCATTGGAGCACTAAATTTCATCTGATTATTAGCAGCATACCGAGTTTCATACTTCCTTAGTAACTGATCTTTATTTAAAGATGAAACAAACAACTGTTCGGAAGCATTTCTTTGATTTACATTCTTAGCTAAAACAGCTGATTTTTTCACTGCTCCATCAGACTCCTGTTCTGCAAAATAAAAATCGCCTTGCGCATCAGGCAATAATAAGACTCCATCTTCCGAAAGATAAAAATGATAATTCTCATCCCCAAAGAGACGTACCATAATTTCACTTCCATCAGATTGTTTAAAAGTAAAAGGGCTAGGTTTAGCCGGTACCCCATATACATGGATACCAATTAAAAACAATATGAACATACATATTGCCGCATGAGAAATCTTGTGCATAAAATTGAGTTTAATGTTCGATTACAAAAATAAATAATATTATTTACTTATAAATAAAATAACTTAATTATATTTGCAGAATTAGATAATTTTATAACGACTGGTATAAATCACAAATTGTAATACTTAAAAGTACATACGTATAAAAAAACAATAATCACTCATAAAACCAGTGATTACCAAAAGAGTTCTTATTTCCTATTATTAATTTAAAGCCATTTACTATGATTAAAAGACGACAAAAAGGGATTTTAAGTGCTTTATCAGTTTTACTGATTCTCCCGATGCTCTCATCCGCTCAAATTCTCCAAAGAGAAACAAACCCTGTCAAAACAAAAATATTTAAGAATTCTCCCCAAGGTAACAAGACAATACTACATGGGAGTGTAATTCACGCTAACGGTTGGGGACCAAGTTTCACAGCCTACGGTTTCTACTCATTTCCGATTAAAGAGAATACCGAAGTAACTAAAACTAAAGCTGATAATACCTTGACCGGAGTTAATGGCATATATGCTGATGGAAAATATTATTTTTCAACTCTATATGAATCTTATGGAACTTTACTTTCATTAAGCTATTATAAATATAGCACAGAAACTTATGAAAAAGAAAAAGATAAAGTAAGCTACTATCCTTCCCGCTCCGATTATATGACTTCGGCCTGTACTTACGATCCTATTTCAAAGAAAGGATATGCAATAAGTATTGACGATGACAAAAAATACAGATTTAATTCTGTTAATCTAGAAGATGGTAAACTTACGCCGATCCTAACCGATATGCCTGTACATCTACTTACTTTGGCATCCAATTCTGCCGGTATATTATATGGTATATCAGAAGAAGGAGGGTTCTACTCTGTAGACAAAAGCAACGGTACCACCTCTAAAATAGGAGAAACAGGGATAGACCCCGATGGTTCTCAGTCCATGGCATTCAGTAACCTTACAGGAAAATTATACTGGTGTGCACGAATGGCAGACGCTACCAGCGGATTATATGAAATCAATATTGCTTCCGGTAACGCTACCTTAATCAGTTCTATGCCCGAAAATGAACAGGTAGTAGGTTTATATGTTGAAGATCCGGATGCTTTACCTGATGCACCTGCCGCTGTAAACGACTTAAAAGCTACATTTGAACAAGGAAATCTTGAAGGAACAATTTCATTTACCGTACCATCAAAAACATTTTCCGGAGAAGCCCTTACGGGAATGATAGATATCAGTCTTCAAATTGATCAGGAAACTCCCAAGACCTATTCCGCTGCAGCGGGTAGTAATTTCAGCACTCCTAAAACAATGACGACAGGCACACATACTATTTCCGTAAAAACCGGAAATAGCTATGGATATTCTCCAATTTCTTCCATATCTCTTTATATTGGGAAGGATGCCCCGGTAAGAGTTTCAAATCTGACATTTGCAAAAACAAACGATAAAGCGACACTTACTTGGAATGCCCCAACAGAGACTCTACATGGAGGATTCCTAGATAAGTCATCTCTTCATTATAAGATAGTTCGCTATCCCGGTGAAGTCACTGTCGCATCCAATCATATACAAACAACATTCACAGAAAATCTGCCTAAAGAATTGGCCAGCTATTACTATCAAGTAACATCGTATGCCGGAGATTTAACAGGAGAAACAGTCAGTTCGAATAAACTTATTTGCGGAGACGCTATAATACCTCCTTATTATGTATCTTTCGATACAGAAGAAGATACAGACCTTTTCACAAATCTTACTGTTAATTCCGATGGTAATATGTGGAAATGGGAAAGCTCCGAAAAAGCAATGAGGTATACTTATAGTTCTTCTTATGAAGGAACAGCATGGTTTATAACACCGCCTATAAAACTCGGAACAGATTGCGAATACAAACTATCCTTCCGCTTGAAAACGAGTACCTACAATGAAGAAAACCTAAAAATAACTTTAGGCACAGCCAATACCGTAGAAAGTCAAACTACAACTTTATTGGATTTGAATCATTTTGTAACAGCAAGCGGTGACTACGAGGCTTATACGGTAGCCGTCAAAGCTCCAACAGCCGGAAATTATTATATAGGTTTCAATGCATATAGTGATCCGGACAAATACTACATCCTCCTCGATGACATTAAACTGGAGCAAGGAGCCTCCATGCAAGGTCCGGGTGCAGTAACCAATCTGGAAGCAAAAGCTGCTCCACTCGGAGAATTAAAGGCTACTCTCAGTTTCAACGCACCTACAAAAAAATACAACGGTGAAGCACTGAACTCTCTTTCTAAAATTGAAATATACAAAGGTAGGGAAACGGAAGCAGTTCAGGTGTTTAACGCTCCACAAATGGGAGCAGCTCTAAGTTGGACGGATGAAAATGCAATTCAAGGAATGAATACTTACCGGATTACCGGATTCAACAATGAAGACGGAGAAGGAGAAAGTATATCCACTACCGTATATGTAGGGGAGGATATTCCAAGTGCGGTAGAAAACTTACGTCTTATCGGAAAAGCAGACAAGGTTGAAATGACATGGGAAGCTCCGACAGTAGGTACATCAGGCGGATATCTTAATCCCGAGAACTTAACCTATAAAGTATATCGATACAACCCTCTGCTTTATCAATACGATGAACTTGGTTCTACGAAAGAATTAACATTCACAGATGAGAATCCCCCTCTTTCTACCGAAGATCAGCAAGTGTCTCTTAAATATGCAGTCACTGTTGTATCATCAACAATGGGCAAGAGTGCTCAAATAGAAAAAGAAGTCATTGCAGGTGCTGCTTATGAAATTCCATTCCATGAATCATTTGCCAATGCCAAAGCAACTACAACTTTATGGACAACAAAAGTTATTCACGGCAGTCAATCCTGGGCACTGGCTACAGATGCCGATACACAAGCCGATGCGCAAGACGGAGACAATGGAATGGCTTATTTCGGTAATATGGATGATTTCGAAATTGAAGGTCTATTACAATCTCCTATCATTTCTCTAAAACAAGGGACTAATTCGGCACTTACTTTCTGGATGTATCATGTATCCGGACAACCTGCAGAAAAATTCTATCTTGAAATATTAGTTTCAGTGGAAGGAAACCCATTTACGCAAATTGGAGAAAGAATCGCACTAAATAACGGGAATGAGGGATGGAGCAAACACCTGCTCTCCCTGAAAGAATATTCCGGTAAAGAAAACTTCCAGTTTGCATTTAAGGGATATGCTGCCGGCTGGGAAGGAGTCATACTTGTAGATAATGTCAGTATCGAAAACATCCCAGACCGGGATATGGCATTAATCACATTCAATGTTCCTTCTAAAATGAATGTCAACGAAGAAGAGGATATTTCAGTGTTAGTTAGAAATGAAGGACAAGAAAGCGATAATTATAATGTAGAGTTATACATGGATGGAAAAGTTGTAGAGACTCAAAACGGAGAGAAATTATATTCCGGACAAGAAGCAATATTCCATTTCTCAATCCAGACTTCTATTTTCGATGCAGGAAAGAAGCGAACCTATCAGGCTAAAATCGTTTATGCCGGTGATAACAATGAATCAAACAACCAAAGTGAAGTCAAAGAATTGACTATCATCTCTCCTACTTATCCTGTAGTAACCAACTTACAGGGAAAACAGATCGGAGCAGATGTTTCCTTATCATGGGAGGAACCGAATACCGATGTCAAATTACCGATAACAGATGACATTGAATCTTACAAACCTCTGATTATCAAAAATATCGGGGCATGGAAACTTTATGATGGAGACGGTCAAAAGACTTATACGGCAGAAGATATGGATGAATATGATAATAAGAGAGCACCTATGGCATTCCAGGTATGGAATCCATCTTATCTCGGAGTGAGCAATAAAGGATGGAAATCACATTCCGGAGATCAATACTTAATCAGTTTTGCTTCAAGTGGTATAATGCCCGGAGACGAAGAACCTACTGTAGATCCTAAAAATGATGATTGGCTGATATCTCCGGAAATAGTAGGGGGAAGTGTACTTTCATTCTGGTCAAAAGAGGCGACCAATCAATATGGAGCCGAAGAGTTTGAGATTTTGACATCATCAACCAATGATAATATCGAAAGCTTCACTTTATTGGAGAGCGACGAGGTTTCTTCATTAGAATGGTCGGAATTCACCTATCAATTACCAAAGGATGCTAAATATTTTGCTATACGTTACATCTCTTCCAACAAGTTCGGACTCCTACTCGATGATATTTCATATCTACCAGTAGAAGGATCAGGCACGATAGAAATTCAAGGATATAACGTATATCGCGACGGAGAAAAGATCACGCCCCAACCGATAGGAGAAGTTTCTTACTTGGATGCCAAACCTTCCGTAGAAGAACATACATACACAGTCAGCGTGGTATACGATAGAGGCGAATCTCTGCCTTCCAATGTTATAACCATCTCTGTACAGCCTTCTTCTATTGAAGCTATAATGCAATATCCGTTCATTAATACCGAATATCGCACTATCTTGATAAAAGGAGCGGAAGGCTATAACCTGACAATATACACGATGGACGGCAAATTGATTACACAATCAAAAGCAACCGATGAAGAAAACATTTCCGTTGAACCGGGAGTTTATCTAATCAACCTCAACGGCAAAATAACCAAGGTTATCGTGAAGTAACAATTGGCAACTGAATATACAAAGGTGTACCGAACACAAGAAATCATTATTATCTTGTTTTGGTACACCTTTTTATTATAACAAGTTTTTTATCAAAAGAATATCTATCCTCTTTTTCCTTTGCTATTCCAACCAAACCGCTTATCTTTGCATAACTATCAATCTGATAGCAGCAAGGCTAAAATAATATTATATTAACGACTAACATGAATAAAATTATATCTAAAGAACACTTTTCCGAAAAAGTATTCAAGTTAGAAATAGAGGCTCCATTGATTGCGAAGTCACGCAAGGCCGGACATTTCGTAATCGTACGTGTAGGTGAAAAAGGTGAACGTATGCCTTTGACTATTGCTGCTGCCGATACCAAGAAAGGAACAATCACCTTGGTGGTGCAGGAAGTAGGTTTATCTTCTACCAAACTTTGCCAATTGGAAGCAGGTGATTATATCACGGACGTAGTAGGACCGCTCGGACAAGCTACTCACATCGAAAATTTTGGAACGGTAGTATGTGCAGGAGGCGGTGTAGGCGTTGCCCCTCTCCTCCCGATAGTACAAGCTTTGAAAGCTGCCGGCAACCGGGTTGTCACCGTGCTTGCAGGTCGTACCAAAGAACTTATCATCCTTGAAAAGGAGATGCGCGAAAGCTCTGACGAAGTAATCATTATGACGGATGACGGTTCTTACGGAAAAAAAGGCCTTGTAACCGAAGGTGTTGAAGAAGTCATTAAACGTGAGAAAGTAGATAAATGTTTCTGCATCGGCCCTGCTATCATGATGAAATTCGTATCGTTGCTGACGAAGAAATATAACATATCCACAGATGTTTCTCTTAATACGATTATGGTGGACGGAACAGGTATGTGTGGTGCTTGCCGAATTACTGTCGGCGGAAAGACAAAATTCGTTTGCGTGGACGGGCCGGAATTCGATGCACACCAAGTAGACTTCGATGAGATGTTGAAACGTATGGGAGCTTTCAAAGAAATAGAACGCAATGAAATTCACAAACTGGATCATCAAGATGTATGCGAAGCTACAAAAGCGATAAAAGAAGCGGATGACCGCAATGCTCCTTGGCGTGAAGCATTACGTAAAAGCATGAAAGCCAAAGAACGTACGGACATTCCACGGGTTAAGATGAATGAACTTGACCCGGAATACCGCTCACACAGCCGTAAAGAAGAAGTTAATTTAGGATTAAACGAAGAACAGGCTTTGACGGAAGCAAAACGATGCCTCGACTGTGTCAATCCATCCTGTATGAGCGGATGTCCCGTAGGTATCAATATACCCAAATTCATAAAGAATATCGAACGGGGAGAATTCCTCAAAGCAGCACAGACCTTGAAAGAGACAAGTGCCCTTCCGGCTGTATGCGGACGTGTTTGTCCACAGGAAAAGCAATGTGAATCAAAATGTATCCACCTAAAGATGGGTAAAGAAGCAGTAGCCATCGGTTATTTGGAACGTTTTGCAGCTGATTATGAACGTGAAAGCGGACAAATATCCGTTCCCGCCATAGCTGAAAAGAACGGCATTAAAGTTGCTGTTATCGGTTCCGGACCTGCCGGTCTGTCTTTTGCCGGAGATATGGCTAAGTATGGTTATGACGTAACTGTATTCGAAGCTCTTCACGAAATCGGCGGTGTGCTTAAATACGGTATTCCCGAGTTCCGCCTACCCAATAAAATTGTTGATGTGGAAATCGATAATCTGTCTAAAATGGGAGTCACTTTCATTAAGGACTGTATCGTAGGTAAGACTATCAGCGTAGAACAATTAAAAGAAGAAGGCTTCAAAGGTATATTCGTAGCTTCCGGCGCAGGACTTCCCAATTTCATGGGTATTCCGGGAGAGAACTCCATCAATATCATGTCTTCCAACGAATATCTGACGCGTGTCAACCTGATGGATGCAGCCAGTGAAGATTCCGATACTCCGGTCACACTCGGAAAACGTGTAGCAGTAATCGGTGGCGGTAATACGGCAATGGACTCCGTGCGTACGGCTCGACGCCTGGGCGCAGAGCGTGCCATGATTATCTATCGTCGCTCCGAAGAAGAAATGCCTGCACGTATCGAAGAAGTAAAACATGCAAAAGAAGAAGGTATCGAGTTCTTAACGTTGCATAACCCTATTGAATACATTGCAGATGAACAGGGAAAAGTTAAACAAGTTATACTTCAGAAGATGGAGCTTGGAGAGCCCGACGCTTCCGGACGACGCAGTCCTATTGCAATCCCCGGTGCTACGGAGACAATCGACATCGACATGGCTATTGTAAGTGTAGGCGTATCGCCCAATCCGATTGTTCCTCACTCCATTCCGGGACTTGAATTGGGAAGAAAAGGTACGATCAACGTAGACGACAACATGGAATCCTCCATACCGATGATTTATGCAGGAGGCGATATCGTTCGCGGTGGAGCAACTGTCATCCTTGCCATGGGCGACGGACGTAAAGCCGCAGCCGCCATGCATGAAAAGTTAAAATGACATTCATCTACACATCATAAAATATAAACCGGGCAAGTTTAGACCGGTTTATATTTTTTATATTATTCTCACTTAATAAATCCTAACGATAAGACTAAATAACAGTTCAAACAAGTAGGCGAACTCAAAAAAACTTACTTTTGTCGAGAACCCAAAAGTGTTGTTTACCTGATGAACAAACGATTCTGCTCTTTATCATTTCTATTTGTTGCAGGAGTCATTGCAGCCAATGCGCAATGGACAGCTCAAGATTCACTGAAACTACAGAAGTTTCTATCAGGTGAGAAAGAACTAAAATTGAATGCAGAGGAAATAGGAAACATACGGTTAGAATCTCCATCATTTGAAAAGCCATTCGATTTATCTCCGTTAATGGATACGGAGAAACCATCCTTGAAATTCAAGACAAATCTTCCAACTTACTTTACCGACAGCATTCCACGGAAAAGAAGAATATATCTGACATTGCATCCTTACGGCATTTTCACCGGATATGATGAGAATCCGGTCACAGGTCAATCTTACATATATCCAATGGCTGTAAAATTCAGTTTACGTAACGGACCGGTAAGGAATTATAAAGTTACCACACCTTTACCCGGAATCGGTGGTAGAGTATTAGCACCAATAGGTCCCGGAATAAGTTATTCTTTCTCTGCCGAAGATCTATTACAAAGAATCTTCAGCAAAAAAGGCAGGGCAAGACTGCATAATGCCGAGCACGCCAATGCTTGGAAAAACTACTAAAAACGGTGCATTCTCACTTGTTGGCGGTGGTGATTCTCTTGCTTGTGTTAACAAATTCGGGCATAACCTCCCCATCGTTTTCTGTATATACTTTACGCTTTTCACCTACTCACTTTGAAAATAAATAAGAAATGACCTTGATGTTTTTAAAAAGCATCAGGTTGATTGAAAAAAACATCAGGACGTTTGCAAACAAACATACGGTCGATTGATTACAAAGATACGGTCGATTGAAGACAAACTCCTATCGTTTGCAAACAATCGACCGTATCTTAATAAATCTAATATTCTACTCCTCCAGGAAGAGGATTACATCCGGATCACTTTCAGATAATCAAGATTATAATCATTCGCGTTTTCTCTACCATGAGACATATTAAAATCGAATCCTCTATCCTCCGGATTAAACTTCAGGCTGACAGTATGACGTCCGGCTTTCAGTGCTCTCACTACATAATTTGAGTTCAACCATTTATTCCAGTCACCTGTAGCTTCGAGAATAAATGATCCGGCATCCTGATCATCAATATACACAGAACGAATTGCACAATAAGTGCCATCCGGACCATGCCCGTTTGCACCGGAAAGAACCAGAGCATATTCTCCATCAGCCGGAACATCTATTGTAAAGACAAAATCAGCCGGTTTCGCACATAGATCTACAACGAAGCCTCTTCCCGAATAATCGGAATGAACATTGCTAAAGGCTCCTCTAGAGACCGCATCTTCAGCTTCAAAAACATTCTGCCAATCAGTTTTGATAACCGGATTGGAACAATCTGATTTAAATCCTTGCTTATCCATTGAATAAACGGAATAGAAACCATTCAATTCTCCGCTAAGATCATAAGGCAATGTTATCTCTTTGTCTGCAATATTTTTACCGCATAAGAAATAGCGTAAACCCGGTACTGCTTCACAATTAATCATTTCCCCATCCTGCTCCAATACAGGCTCTACCGGAGACCAGTCTTTGCGCGGACCGGCTTGTACCAGATTCATTTTATTACTTGCCTTTTCGGTAGTCATTACAAGGTCAATCACATAATCTCCCTTTGCCGTTGACGGAAACAGATAAGGCATATTTTGCTCTTCTCCGTTTACCTTAATGCTCTTAACGGTATTTCCTTTTCCTGAGATATTTATACTCAAATTCGCATCCCGATAATGGAAATCAGCCAAAGACAACTTGCCATTTACCAGATCCGGAACAACCGGAGAAAAGACAATGCCTTCTTCCGTCATAGTCATTCCGAATAATACACGATAAACCATACTGATATAGGATGCCACCGACCATAACTGACGAGGAGAATTCAACGCTGTGCCACGATCGTATCCCGTATCATAAGTCATATTCTCCTTGTGGGTTAAAAACAACGCACCTGCTCTTATCAGAGACTTCATCATATGCTCCACAGCAGCAGAATTCTTGGCATCACGGGCTGCATACATATAAGGTGTTTGCCAAACCGGCCATACGCTCTTATTATGATAAGAAAAATCATCGGGGATGCTCGGATATAAAACCGCAGCTCCATAAGGATAAAGCGGGAAGTTCTCCACCATTCGGGTACTCTGTTCAGGAGTGGACACCCCTAAAATAGCAGCCAGACCATTTGACATTACCCCTACTCTCTGAGTAGACTTATATCCCATATATTCCGGATACAGATAACAGGTATAGCAGCCTTGCTTTTCATCCCAAAATCGTTTATTGATATTCTCTTTCACGATATTACAATACTTATCCCACATGGCAATCTCCTCGGACGGCTTGTTAATAATACGTCCCGCAGTTCCCAAGAACTGATAAAAGAACTTATGCAACGCATTCGTACCACTGGAGAATGAATCTCCTATCACCGAATTAATAAACCAGTTAGGGTAAGTGTGTGTACGCCAATCCATCGAACATGTCTCTCCCTTAAACAAGCCCACGTTCGGGTCGAAAGCAACATGAATATCTTTCAATGCAGTATATTTCAAACCATCATATACCGATTCCAGCCAAGTCTTATCTCCTGTATATAAATAGTATTCCCACGCTGCCATTGCCCATACGACACGATCTGTAGAAATAGGCCAAGAGCCTCCGCTACCAGTGTCCTGAAGAGCTTCTTTAGGATTCTGCAAAGTCTGCTTCTCCAAAGTCTTACGTGAAACTTCGGGAAGTATCCATGCATAAGAAAAATAAATACTGTATACCGCATCACGTGTCCAAGTATCAGGCCATAAAGCACCTGCCATAAATGTACTGTCCGTGCGCACATCCAACTGCATTTCCTCCAAAGCCATATTATAAAGTGCAACCAGCATCGGATTATTTTCGGCTGTAAAACGAGGGAAAGAAGATATATCTTTCTGTAATGTCCAACTGTTTTTACCATGATAATCAGATACTATTTCCGTATCCGAAACAGCAACAGCTTCTCTTGTACCAAGAAAAGAAGCATCAACAACTTTCTCGGGAGTAATTACAAAAGACAGGTCGGAACCATTCTCACGCACAATATTCCAATGTGAACTAAAATCTTCCACACGATTCGAAGCATCCATTACAACGCCGTTTTCTTTACGCGCCAAATGCAAATTCTTATCCGATGCATTATTCTCCAATGTATACCAGCCACAATTCTTTTGCGTTACAAAGTCAAAGCCCCCATATTGCCATTTCATCTTCTCCTGATCTCCATCAGCAGAAGCAGCACAAACGACTTTACCTCCATCAAGTTGCAAATATTTCCCACTCTTCTTATTCTTTATCAGGAACTCTTCGCCGGGAGTACTCTCAATAATCCAAAGATATTCATCTCCGGAAGGTTCTACTGCAAAACAAAAAGATCCCTCTTTCTCACCCAGATATTCACCACTCTCCCTGTTTTGCAAACTCCACTCGGAATAGATTTTCTCACTACGGCAGGAGATCATGGTAAATAGGACGAACAAACTAAAACATAGATATGATTTCATATGAAAATAGAGTCTTGACCGGAGGGCTGCTTTAAAAGAGGCAGCCCCAGCCAGAAAAGATTAATTATTATATTAGTAATGTATTTAATTCTTCTCTTTATCGAAAAGGAATCTTAATCATACCAAGACTATCTCACAATAAGTTTCTTGGTTACAATATTATTTCCTGATTCAACACGAACATAATAGTTTCCTTTACTCCAACCTTCAGCTTGTACAGTGACATCTTTATCGGCAGAAACGGCTTTAACCAATTGTCCCATTACATTGTAAACTGAAATATTGGCATTATCGGAAGCTGTCTTTACTGTAAACGAAGTGTTCTCCGCAATTATTGTAGGATAAACCGATACAGATTCATTTTGTTTCATCGCATTAATACCGTTGACAGTACCCTTACCTATCTTCACACCGCGTACACAAGTCGGATTAATCCCCGAAGGCATATCAAAAGTCAAATCAAAACTACCTCGTCCGCTTTTGCTATAACCATTATTTTCCGGTTTATCCGCACTATGCAGGTTTACGCTGACCTCTTCATCATTTACCGAGCAAAGAGCCATATCATCATATCCGTCACCATCTACATCAAGCAATACAGGAATGTCGTTTTTAGTTCCAAACTGCATATTAGCTATATCCTGATTGGCAAAGTCCGGAACCTTATGTTCAGTAGTAGAAGGGGTAAATGAACACAACCATGCACCCTTATCGTATAAAACGACATCTGCCAGACCATCATTATTCATATCTCCTGCTAACAATGCATCCGTATCCGTAATACCAAAAGCAATATTTACATCTGCAACATCTTCCAAAAAGAAATGCATAAGCCACCAAGGACCATATTCATTATCACGACGAATAGCTACATCACCGATTCCGTCTCCATTAAAATCAGCGGTAAGAGCTTTATCTCCAACTGCCATACCATAAATAATATCTTGCGGATCAACAAAGTTATTATTCCCATCATTATAATAGAATTTCCAATGAATAAGCTGATCTACAGAACAAGAACGGTCTACTTCACACAAATCAAAATAACCGTCACCATTGGCATCATATACAAAAACCTCGGATATAGCCACATCTTTTGTCTGAGTAGGAACTGTAAGGTCAATCTTACCATCCAAATCAAAATCAAACTGATAACCGGCTTCACTAGACCAATACACAATACCGTCTTTATTCTGACCGTAAGAAAAAACAGTCATTAAACTTACTAAAAATACAAGTGTTAACTTTTTCATAACCATTAAATTTAAATTATACAATAATGAATCTATACTTCTTTTTTATCGGAATATTACCGAAGAATATAATTGATTAAAATGACGCTGCTCTACATCATTAATCGTCAACAGATAAGCTCCCTGTGACAATGTAGGAACATGACAAGAAAGAACCCCGTTATTAAACTTAGTCCTGCTTTTATAGCAAATACGCCCTCCTACATCCACCAACCGGACCTCATAAAGAGATTCTTCTTGCATCTCACCAGAAACAATCTGCATACAGCCCTCATCATCAAAATAAACACTTACCGCTTCATCTTTTTTTTTAATCGAATCGATACCGGAATATCCTTCCGACATAAAAATTAAATTGTCGTAATCCGCACTATTACGGTCTACCGGTCCTAAGTGAACAGAGATGACTATGGCATTTGCCCAATCTTCTCCCCACAATTTCACCAAGTCTTGTTGAATATTTCTTTCATACTCTACCCACTCACCAACTATTGGTTTTACAGGGGTTAAAGTAAGATAAGCCAGTCCGGGCTGAGAATAACCTACACGATAGAATATATCCCTGGTTTCCCACACTGGAGAACTATCAGAGGGTTTTATCAGGCGGAAGCCAAACCAGCAAGCCGTAGTATTGTTGGAACGAATAGCTATCTTGAATCGATTAAACTGATCTACAGGTACCCGTATCGCCCCATCAGAAGTAGTCGTAAAACGGATTATACCCGGAGTTACCTGCAATGCCCTTTCTCCGGCAAATGCATCCGTAATAATACTTGTCTGAGAGATATTACCATTATAATCATTAGCAACAATCAACGGTTCCTGGTCATCAAGAACAGAAACAGCATCACACTGCGCCGGACGCAAAGTTTCTCCTTTTGCATCATATTGGAATGGAAAAATATCAAATGACATTGCATCATCATCCATCTCATCCGGCATTCCGGAAGCATTATCCAAATTAAGTACTAAGGTTGCAAATGTATCAAGTGCCAGCAATGATACTTTTATTTTAGTCCCTTCCTTTACATAATTCACCTTCTGACGACCTTCCAGAGTTACACAATAAAGATCAGTCGGAACAACATTTTCCGGTAACGTAAAAGAGACGCCCACTGCTCTGCTTTGCGGTGTAGCATTAACCGCATCCCAACGCAATTCAGTTGTAGCACCATAGTTGATCAGATTTATAATCATTGCATCAACCCGACGAGTACGTTTATCCCAACGTTTTTTCAGTTTTGCATAAACTCCTGCGATATTATCATCCAACGACAAGTCCGAATTATTATAATCGGCAATCACATAAGCGTGATTGGAATAATAAAGATAACCTCCATAAGCCTCCGTAAATTCATTCCAACGGGCAATGCGCTCAAGAACTTCCACCGGATAATTTACCGCATGAAAAGGAACCGGGTCAGTGAAGCCTGCTACTCCATCAACTACTTGCGCTGCCGGATAACCACCTGCAGAAAGACAAGTAGCAAACTGATAATCAATATTCTGCTTCGGCCAACTTGTCTTCAAATTCATTTCTGCCGGAGGATAGAAGTTAGCAAATACAGGTTTATCCGGGTAACGCGACTTCGCTTCATAAATATCACGATAAAGATCCGTATATTTCGTTCCTGTACCAAAAGGCCAAAGTTCCATAAATTGATGATTGGCTACCGCTCCTGTGGTATAATGAGGCACATTCCCGTTTGTTGACGGAAGTTGTAGAGCCGTAGTCGTCACATCCGCACGTTCACCTTTTACAGCTAAATCCAACCGGTTAACCAGCGGTGCCATCTCATTCGAAAAATTGCAGGTAACAGAAGTCCCGTCACAAACATAACTATCAGGCAAGCCATACCAATCCCAACGATACCCGTCCCAATTATATTCTCTTTGAGCTTCTACAGCTTGGGAAACAAAATAATCATTGAAATTCTTGTATGTATCTCCATTTATAATATACGGAGCATTCACCGATTCATTAGTGGACATCAAGTAGAGATAAGAACCTCCATAAGTTATAAAGCTACGATCAGCGGCATTACGCATCGTCCAATTAGGATAATCATGTGCAAAAGCCGGAGTTGCGGCGTATATACCTGTATAACAAACAGAACGTCCACCAATACTACGGAATTTTTCAATTTTCTTTTTCATCATATCTTTGCTTGTCCAAAGACGATCATCACCTACATAGGTATTCCATGTCTCCGTTTGAGGAGCAATTTCTTCATGAGCTCTCATCCAGGGGTGATATTCCAATGTATTTATTCCTGCCGCTTTCAAATTATGCGCCCACTTATCCACATCCAAAGAATTATCAAAAATACATGTCCAGCCATGACGTAGATTCACTTCTTTTCCCATTTCTTCCACTGTTGCCAAAGGAAGCGTTACCGGACGTGAATTATCCATATCTGCCGCCATAACACTCAAGACATCCGATACCGGTACAGTTATAGCACGATCAACCGCCCCAAAACCATTAATATCTGCATAATGCTCAAACCTTGGTTTATCTGCCGACCAGTAATTAATAAGAATCTGACCGATTGAGGAACGATAAAGTGCCATATCCGTATAGCCGTCTCCATTAAAATCACCGGTAAAAGGTATATCTTCCGCTGTACCAAAAATAACTCCATTAATGGCTAAAGGCATATCAAACTCCGGATATCCGGTCAAAGAAGAAAAGGCTACGTACCATGTCCCTGTAGAAGGACGATAAACAGCAATATCATCTATTCCATCACCGTTAAAGTCACCGGCAAGCGGGATATCTCCCGGTAAACCGAACTGACCTTTGGCATCGAAATTTCCCTCACAAGGGGAAAAATCGATATACCAAGTAGCCAGCGCTCCTGAACCCGACCGCATAACAGCGATGTCACTTTTTCCATCACCGTTAAAATCACCGACAACACATTTGTCTGCTTCACTAACTCCAAAACTAATCGGGCTTTCTTCAATCCAATTACCTTTACCTTTATTTATTTTCCATACCCATTGGATATTTTCACCATCCAATTTAATTTCACAAAGATCCGCCAAACCGTCCCCGTCATAGTCGCCAACGCATGCTCCCCCTAGAAAAGAGGCATCTACCGTCTGCGAAATATGAGCTTGATTACCGATATCAAAAGACCACCCTGATCGGGTTCTATAAACCAAATCATCATGGGCATTTATCGACAAAAACAAACATAGCAACCCTGAGGACATCAATATTTTCTTTTTCATGTTCTTATCTTATTGGAGAGCCATTGGCTTATGGCTCTCTACTACTATTAATAAATGATTTTGCCTTAATATCCCGGATTATTCGGTCTTAAATTAGGATTCGCATCAATATCATCCATTGGTACAGGTAACAATAAATGCTTCGGAGTAGTGAAATTGGTTTTACCTATACTATGGAAGAACTTCTTCGCATACTCACCATTTTCATCGTAGCGAATTAAATCGAACCAACGATGTCCACCTTCAAAGGCAAGTTCCATACGACGTTCATGACGAATAATTTCTCTCAACTCAGCTTGATCTTCCGTATCCACATTCGGTAAGCCCGCTCTGGCACGAACACGATTTAACGGTCCGCCTTCTTCATAAGAAGTTGCAGGTGCACATGCTTCTTTGGTATGTCCTGTTTCATTCAAAGCCTCTGCATACATGAGCAATACATCCGCATAGCGAAGTACCGGAAAATTAAGAGGACTATCCATTGCACGATCCTGACCTATATCTTCACACAAGAACTTCTTAACATTATGACCGGTTTGTGAGCATGAAGGATCATAAGACCATCCTTTATACTGATCACCTTGACACCACACAGAAACTTTCTTACGTAAATCTCCAGGTTCATAAGAATCAACAAATTCCTGGTAAACGGCAAACCAACCGAAGTTACCCCATCTACCACCAATAGCGATAGGAGCCAAAGGAGCCAAATAATCATTATGCCAAGCACCTTGTCCCAGAATATCGAACTCCGCATAAGTCGTTACATCTTTCTCATATTGTACTTCAAACAGACTTTCCGGACCATTCTCGCGTGAATAATCAAAATTCCAATCATACTTCTTATTCAATGAATAAACATTCAAAGTTTCCAGTTCTTCAATTGTCGAGATGGTATCATCATATCTTTTCAACGTTAAATAAACTTTGGCTAATAACCCTAAAGAAGCTCCCTTCGTAGCACGACCTATATCAGAAGATTGTTCATATTGCGCAGGCAACAGAGATGCCGCATCTTTCAAATCCTGTATAATTAACTCGTAAATCTGTTCCTTAGGAGCTCGATGAACCTGCAAATCATGTGCAGCTGTTTGTTGAATTTTAATCAAAGGAACATCACCGAATAAACGAACCAGATTGAAATAATACAAGGCACGCAAGAAATGAGCTTCACCTTTATATTGAATAATTTTATCCGGATCCACGTGAACAGCATTATCTACATTATTCAAGATCCAATTCGTACGGCTAATTCCTGCCCACGGTCCACGCCATAGTTCCTTAGCACCGGAATTATCACTGGTTGTTATAAAATTAGCTAATTGAGTCGTCTCCAGCCCGTTGCCTCCGGCTTCATTTCCTACACTGCCTTCACCTGCCACTATATCAAGAGTCCACATACGGAGGTTATACATATACGAACTTTGTAATCGCTGATACATTGAATTAACTCCACTTTCAATTTCTTCAGCAGTACCTTTCTCAAAGAAATTATCAGTAATAATCTGATCATTGGGTAATATCTCCAATTTATCCATACAACTCTGATTGCAGAGCGATAATCCTAAAAAGGTGAATATATAAATATACTTTTTCATAGTCTTATATTATTAGAATTTAACAGATGCACCAAACATATATGTACGAGCAGAAGGATATACACCATAATCAAGCCCATTTAAACCCACTTCAGGATCTAATCCCGAATAATTAGTTATCGTACAAAGATTATCGAAGCTAACATAAAGACGTAATGCTTTAATTTTCGCTTTACTTGTCCATTGCTGCGGGAACGTATATCCGAAAGTCAAGTTCTTCAACTTAGCATAAGAACCGTTCTCCAACCAACGAGTCGATGCCCGGGAATTATTATTCGGATCAGCATAAATAGCACGTGGCATTGAAGTGCTGGTACCTTCCCCTTTCCATCTTTCCAAAGTTGAAGCTAACTGATTATATGTACTGTTCATACTTTCATGGCTGGCTCTGACTCCATTCCATACCTGATTTCCCAAAGCACCTTGAAAGAATATACTTAAATCGAAGTTTTTATAACTGAAAGTATTGTTAAATCCAAAGAAACAATCAGGTGACGGATTGCCAATTACAGTACGGTCCAAATCATTTATACTTCCGTTTTTATCTACATCCACAAACCACATATCACCGGGAGAAGTATTTTTATAAGGGTTATGAGAAGCTTTATCTGCAGCACGATTCTCCATTACCGGACCTGTAAAGACTTCATCAAGCGTCTGATATACTCCTCCTAATTTGTATCCATAGAAAGAGTTTATAGGTTCTCCTTCACGAATAAGACTTACTCCGTTTAAGATTTCAGGTCCTCCGATAGAAACAACCTCATTATGGTTGAAACTCATGTTCAAATTAGTTTCCCATTTAAATTCTCCTATAAAATTCTTAGTATTAATAGTAAACTCAAAACCTCTATTCAATACTTTACCAATATTTACCGGAGGCCAATCAGCTTGTTCCAAAGAAGTACCACTGGTTTGAGGTACCGGTTTCTTTGTGAGCATATCTATCGTATTTTTCTTATAAAAATCAATATTTGCAACAATGCGATTCTGCAAAAAGCCTATATCAATACCTACATTATATTGCTCCACAGCTTCCCATCTTATAGATGGATTAGACAACAAATACGGATAAATCAAATTCACTAAATTAGATTCAAAGCCACGTTGGGAACCAAAATTATAAACACCGTTTACGCTCAATTTATCTGCAAATGTATAAGATCCGATATGTTGATTACCGGTCTGTCCATAACCAGCCCTAAGTTTCAATTGAGAAATAGGTTTCACATCTTGCATAAAAGATTCATTGGCTACATTCCATGCAGCAGCAAAAGATGGGAAAAAGCCAAAACGATTATCTTTTCCGAACTTAGAAGAACCGTCGGCACGAAAAGTTGCAGTCAACAGATAACGATCATCAAAAGAATAATGCAAACGTGTCATGTATGACATTAATGCCCAACGTAAAGAGTTACCACCAACATCCGTAGCTTTGGTTGCATTATCCAACTCAGTCGTAAGCTCGCTGGCACGTCCTGATCCTGCTGCGGAAACAGATTCTTTCTTATATTCCTGATAAGACGTACCAACCATTGCATTCAATTTATGCTTTCCAAAAGATCTATCATAATTCAAAATATTATCCCACAAATATAATTGCTCATAAGCGGAAGCAATTGACTGCATCGTATTCTTCGACTCATTCATCCCCCATTTGTATTTAGGTATGTATGAGTTATTATAATCATATCCTAATTCAGCTCCTCCCGTTGTTTTAAATTTCAAACCTTTGATGATTTCCCATTCAAGAGAGATATTAGACAACATGCGAAAGCCTTTCATCCGGTAACTTTGTTCGTTGATAATAGCCACCGGATTGAGTGCATTACCATTCCACTCGGCATTACCCGTAGGACCTGCATATTCTCCGTTTTCATCTTTTATCGGAATAGACGGAAGAATACGCATCGCATTTTGAATTACCGTTCCGACCGGTTGATTGCGTCTGTTTTCCGCACTTAAATTTACATTTGCTCTAACCGTTACATTGGAAGCAATTTTAGAAGAAATGTTTGATTGTAAACTCAGACGTTCATAGGAAGAGTTTTTCATAATACCATCCTGAGTATAATACCCTAAAGAAGTGGCGTGACTTATTTTTTGATTTCCTCCCAGAATAGAAAGATTTACTTTTTGCATCGGTGCAGTATGGAATATAGCATCCGTCCAATCAGTACCAACACCCAAAGACTCAGGATCGGCAAATGCAGGGTTCAAAGAATACTCAGGTCCCGCATTGGTGCGCATTTCATTATGCAAAGCGGCATATTGCGCTGCATTCATCATCTTGTATGTCTTTGCAGAATGCTGTATGCCATAACTATAATCAAAATTAATTTCCGTATGGCCTTCTTGCGCTTGCTTAGTCGTAACCATCACGACTCCGTTAGCACCTCGTGAACCGTAGATGGCTGTAGCCGAAGCATCTTTTAAAACGTCTATGGACTCCACATCGTTAGGATTCAAATACCACATGCCTGCACTAACCGGAACTCCATCTATAACATACAAAGGAGAAGCATCATTGATAGTACCGGTTCCACGTATAAGAATGGAGACATCTCCACCAGGAGCACCGGAGTTTTGTACAACCTGAACACCGGACATCTTTCCCGCAATAGCTTGCACTACATTCGATGTTGCGTTTTTGGTGATTTCAGATGATTTAACTGAAGAAATCGCACCTGTAACATCTTTCTTTTTCATCGTTCCGTACCCCACTACTACCACTTCATCCAAAGTCTCAACATCCTCTTTCATTACTACATTAATAAATGTTTTATCAGAAACATTCACTTCGGTAGTAACGTATCCTATATAAGAAAAAACCAGTACAGGACGTTGCCCTTTGACTTTCAGTGTGAAATTACCGTCCAAATCAGTAATGGTAGCATTATTAGTTCCTTTTTGGGAAACAGTTGCGGCAATAACAGGTAATCCATCTTGCCCTTTAACCGTACCTTTTACCGTTTGTTCTTGTTGTGTTACATGCATAACTCCCGTTGTACTACCCTCACTCGGATTGTCAGTAATACCAGTTGCATGAACAGCAATTGGAGAGATAAGAAACATCGCAGTCCCGATAAGCAAAGTATGCTTCATGCGACTTTTACATAGATACTCTGTTTTCATATTCATTGTGTTTTTCATTATTACAATCAACTTAAATTTCAATTAAACAAAAGAATTATGGTTAGCATTGAATGACGAATGTAAAATTACAGTTAAACGACATACGTTCTTTCCATCATTTTAGCTGATTATTATGATATCTTACCATAATAAGCTTTCCCATTCCTATTTATTGATATTATTCCAATATCTTATTAAAGAATTTCTATTTCAACAGACGCGGTTTACCACCCTTACGCCAATATTCCTCAATCTTTTCCAAAGAAACTCCTTTCGTTTCCGGAACATAGAAGTATCCCCATATAAGTGCCGCAAAAGCTATTACTGCATAGAACCAAAAAGCACCTGCCGGATTCCCAAGATTCTCACCTTCCACATATATTTCCGTACCTTCTATCGTAAAAGCATGAACTATTTTGAAGAAAGTAAAAGACACAATACTATTAAAGAACCATACAGATAAAGAACCCAAAGAAGAGCCCAAACCTCTTAGTTTCTGAGGAAAGATCTCGGAAATGATAAGCCAACCCAACGGACCTATACTGATGGCATAGAACGCCACATAAAAGAAAACCAATATAATAGACAACCATTTACCCATGTCGCCAAGCGAACCGGAAAATGCAAAGCAAATCCCAAGCAAGACTAACGAGATAGTAATTCCCGTTAAACCGGTAAAAAAGAGTTTGCGCCGTCCCAATCTATCAACAAAATAAACAGAAACAATCGTAAAAAGCAGATTGATTGCCCCTACTCCTACTGAAGCCCCAATAGCAGACACTGTTCCCTCAAATCCCGCCATTAAGAAAATCTTGGGACTATAATATATTACGGTGTTAATTCCGACAAATTGCTGGAAGAACATGATGCCGACACAAATTATCACAGCATTACGCAACCACGGTTTAAACAGTTCACGATAACTGGATTTTTCTTCGCGGCTTTTAGATACCTCATCCTTGATTGCTTTGAAAGCCTCATCTCTTACCTTCGGAGATTCAATTCTCGACAGGATAGCCAAGCTTTCCGATTCTCTGCCACGGCTCATCAACCAACGCGGAGTTTCCGGCATATAAATCATACCGACAAATAAAATGATTGCAGGGATTACGCCCACATAGAACATTGGACGCCAACAATCCATTTTACTGTCATCAGCGAAAAACAAATCAGAAAGATAAGAAACCAATACTCCGATAGTTATCATCAATTGAAACATGGAGACCAAAGCTCCGCGTTTCTTTGTAGGAGAAATTTCCGCTATATATAAAGGTACGGCAAAAGAAGAGACACCGATAGCAACTCCCAAAAATAAACGCGAAGCTATAAGATGATAAACATCAGGAGCAAATCCCGACCATAATGCACCAATGGCGAAAATAACAGCCGAAGCCAATATTACTTTCTTACGTCCTAACGTATCCGTTACTTTTCCGCAAAACAGTGCTCCAAGAATAGCCCCGCATAAACCGGAAGCTGTGACAATTTCAATCATATTATTGTCTATTCCAAAATCTTTCTGGAAGAAAGGAATAGCTCCGGAGATTACACCGGTATCAAAGCCAAACAGAAGTCCGCCTGTTGCTGCAACCACTGCGATAATATAAATCAACTTACTATTATACTCTGTTTTCATGGTAATTAAATTATGACTGGTTACTAATTCTCAAATTTAAGGCTCATACCTTTCCCATACCTCTTTTTTAAGTTCCGGCCGGGGAACGTATAAGAATGTATCCGGGTTCTTCTCAAAAGTTGTATAGATGGATTCACCTTTTACAATGCCAAGTGATGAATAATCCGCAGGAGATTTACAAATCAGCTTTGATTCTTTATACAAGGGATTTGCTTGCCATTCAATTTCATTCTTTTCGTTAAAGACAGGAAACCATGCAATACCTTTATGCTTGCGAACGCCCTCATATTCAAAGCCATAATCACGGTCACACCAAGCGCCGAAAGTCAACGGCTTATCCGGATTAGCGCTAATTGTAGCATGTGCCCAGTATGGAGGAACAATTACAACATCTCCGGGACGGGCATAAACAGCAAAACAACGTCCGGGATTATCTTCCGCATATTCCTGCATATAAATAATAGCCTCACCAGACCATATTTCATATACTTCCGGAGTAGACCAATGACTAAACTTGGATATCCAATGAATATGTCCCTGACTGCGTATAGGTTCTTTTCCTAATTTTCCGGCAGCATAGGTCACCACTCCATATAAAAGATGCATATCTTTCAATAATTCAGCATGAATCTTTTTACCTACATCCATCGCTATTGCATAAACCACTTCGGGCCCTTCACAATCAGGATCTGACAGACTTTTACGAATGTCTTTCAAATATCTGTTCTCAACCTGAGGCCCAAAAACATCGGCGCCATAGACAAACCCCATCGGATTTGTCGTAGGCTCTATATTAAAACCGGGATTAAATTTCATTGTAGTACAAATTAAGCGTTATGTTTAACGAAAGCTTTAATGGTAGCACATTGCTTTCCTTCGGACTCTCCATAAGGACGGATTGTATATTCTTTTACTGACTCCGGAATAATGAAAGTCTCCGCATAATGAACCACAAAAGGTTCAAATCTTCCTTCGGGGCTTTCTACTATCGCTTCCCTGCCTTCCACCAGATTCAGAACATTCACACTACCATCCGTTTTATGCAGAACAGGCACTGTAAACCAATGGCGACGGGTTTCAATAAATTCATTTTCATGCAAACCTGTCCGTTCCTCTTTCCAGCCTTGTCCTTCTCCTACCGGTTCGATACGGTTAAATATTTCTTTCTTTACCCATGATTCGGTACGATTCCACTGAATGACTTCCTTTCCATGCTTTATGTTGATTGGACGCGGACGACCATCCAGCCCCAAGCGTCCCCAATCCCAAAGTTTAAAAGTAAAGATATAAGGAGTGGCACTGATCTCAAGCACCATTCCATTTGTTCCGGAACAGTGTATAGTACCTGCCGGTATCAGCAAGTGATCATGTTTCTTGACAGCATAGTGGCCTACGTATTTCTCAGCATCAAAGTTTCCGCTCTCTTGCGCTTCATTAAGTGCATTAATCATTTCATCCGGATTGATGTTTTCTTTCACGCCTAAATAAACAGTAGCATCTTCCGTCGCATCCAGCATATAATAGCTCTCGTCTTGCGTATAGTGCATGCCGAACTTTTCCTGTATATATTGTGTTAAAGGATGCACCTGTAAACTCAGATTCCCTCCTCCCATCGTATCAAGAAAATCAAAACGGATAGGGAACTCGTCGCCGAAGCGTCCATATACCGGATTACCCAACAAACGTGCCGGATAAGCAAATACGAGGTCGATAGAAGGTATCTCAAAGCGAACATCTCCAAATCCCAGATAAAGGCTATTCTCCTCCGGCACACAGTCAAAGCACCATGCAAAGTTGGCTGTATTCCGGTCAAGGTCGCATACTTCTTTCATCCATTGTCCACCCCACGGTCCCGGATCAAAGAAAGGAACCACTCTAAACGGAGTTTGAGAGGCTTTTTCCAATCCTGCCCATACTGCTTTTCCCGTAGCCATTTTAGGAGTGCCGGCGATATTCGTATCCAGCACATAATCCCATTCTCTCATCAGTTTCTTTTTAAAACGGTCGCAGATGCGCCAGTCAACAAAGAAGGCTCTCTTATATTGCAAAGAAGCACGTTCTTCTTTATTCTCAACACCCACATTGGATATTTCATTTCTACGAAAACGCATCTGTATTTCCCAACGGGCCATATCGGCATAAACAAGCAAATCATATACTTGCTGCACATAAGCCGCCCCGACTCCATAGACAAAAACGACACCTTCTTTGACCGCAGCTACTTTGGAACGAAGTTCAGCCAGCTTCTTCCCATCAAAATAACAGTCCATATTCAGACGAGTCATATAGCCAAATATCTCATCGTCTGTGATGTCTTGCTTCAAGATAGCGTTAATCTCATCGGAAGATAACATGGCGTCTGCCGAATAGAACCAATGGGATGCAGGGAAACGGGCTTGCAAGGAAGCGACCAATTCTTCATCCAACACCCCCTGATAACATTCTAAAACTACCACCTTTACCTTTTCGTTGATTTTCATCAAGTCCCGGTTCAGGCACTCCGCAATAGCATCCCAACCAGTATAGCACTCTCCATCCGTGCCCGGCACATTTACTACCGGATATTTATCATAATTAGATGTATGATTATAATATTTGTTCATAATACTTTTCTTTTTTAATTGTTGATAGTGTATAAGAAATTCCTAAAAGTGCGGCATTGTCTCCCAATAAAGACGGCTTGATTTTCACTTTATATTCCGGAGCCCACACCAAGCGATCTACCCGTTCCTTTATATAAGGCAGGATTATATCCGCACTACGCATTATACCTCCGCCCATTACTATAATCTCCGGATCATACGCATGAATATAATTGATGATAGCCGCAGCCCATACGTCCATACACTCTTTGCACAAAAGAGTCGCTTCCGCTTCTCCTTGCCGCATTAAACCAAATAAGGTTTTGAAATCATAGTGAGTCGCCTTTACTTTATATTCATTACTGATTTTAGGATGTGTGCGAATAATTTCCGGCAGGAAAAAAGAGGAAGCCATTGCCTCGACACAACCTATATTTCCACATGTACAACGCCTGCCCCGATAGTCGACAATGATATGTCCTCCCAACGAACCGGCCTGATAATGGTTGCCGTTTATTATGCGTCCATCCAAAACAACTCCGGTACCGATACCCGTACCAATCGTCATCATTACCATATTCCGGCAATCTTTTCCTGCACCGAAGTGCCATTCTCCGGCCAATGCCAAACGGGCATCATTATCAATGATAAAAGCAACTTCCCAATTCTTATAAACCCAAGAACTGAGGTCTATATCACAAGCATCATCGTACTTGTCATTGGTAGAAGTAACCTTCTTCTCCTTCGGATTCACCATGCCGGGAAAAGCCAATCCTACACCGGAAAACTCTTCTTTCGGCACTTTCCACTTACTCAGCAATCTATTTATTATGGCTTCCATAGATGCCAGATTGCTGCCCAAGCCATCGGTTTCGGCCGGAAATGAAGTGAACTCAAGTATTTCATCCCCTTTGACCAAACCTATCTTGATAATTGTTCCCCCCAAATCTATCGCTATACAATACATCGCAGACTAGATTAAATGAGGAGTACCATCTACATCGACTAATCTGGCAGAGAAACCTTTTTCTGCAATCTCACCATAATTATGACCTGCATCCGAAGGCCAGCATGCTGCAAATGAAAACAGCGTGCTTCCCACATTCGCCATTCGATGTGCCACTCCGCCCGGAATATAATGCAAGCTACCGGGAAATACCCGTTCTGCCCATACATTACGCTGCTCATCCATCAGAATAAGCATACCTTCACCCTCTAGTCCCCAATAATACTCGGCACGGTCAATATTAGCATGATAATGTCCTTTAGTCATCATATACTCATTGCCCACTTTACCCGGATAGAGGTAAGTAATGCCAAAATACAATCCGCCGGGGGTACCTTCTTTCTCCGGCAAAAAACTACTTACTTCATACGCCAATTGATTTTGGGGCATTTTCTCAAATGTCTCTACATCGGCAAAAATACCCTTCAAGTCGGCAATTTTTCTGGATACTTTACAGACTCCACGTCCTACTAAATTCTTATCGGTAAAGAACAGTTCCGGAAAGATAATTCCTTTATTCTCCATAGTCACCTATATTTTAAGATTTTACATTTAATTCTCTGAGAACAAAGGTAGGTCATAAGAACAAGCGTCCTGTTTCCTATTTTCCCCGATAATTATGATATCTTATCATTTATATAGATGCGTAGATTTAAATTGGTAATATTCCAGAATGAAAGGTTAGAATTAAATAGCTTTCTTATTCTTCACGCCATACTCTTTTTGATACTCGGTAGGCAGCATATGAACCGTCTTTTTAAATTGGTCAATGAAATTAGACAAGTTGTTGAAACCAACTTCCATGCTTATCGTAGAAATCTTCATTTTCCCCTCAATCAAAAGCCGTTTGGCATGTCCGATACGCATATCATTTAAATATTGCACAAACGTTTTCTTTGTCCGTTCCTTAAAATAACGGCAAAATGCCGTAGGAGTAAGCCCTACTAATCCCGCTACATCTTCCAGCTTTATCGGTTGATTGAAGTTCTTCACCAAATATTGATATATCTTATTGAAGCGCTCAAAATCGGAGGAATTAACTGACTGAGTGAAACCTACACTGGCTAAAAGTTCGTATTCTTCCGTCTTTGCCATCATATCCAATAAGGTTATCAAATTAGTTACCCTTTCCGCTCCACCAGAATTAAAAGTAGTGCGGATAAATTCAGACAGCATCCTGCGAGCCTCCCCTGTGAACTTAATACCGCGACGGGAACGCTCTATCAGATTCCGGATATGCATAAATTCAGGCAGATTGATCATCACCCCTTCAAATAACTCTTTACGGAAATAGACACATAAGCACACAGACCTTAATCCGGATTCTTCTTCAAAGAAAGCTTTATCATTTCTCCATTCGTGAGGCAACTGAGGACCGATAATACAAACATCACCCACCTCATAGTTTTCTATGTGATCACCGACAAAGCGAGTTCCGCTTCCTTCTTCTATGCACATGATCTCCAACTCAGGATGATAATGCCATGGCACAATAAAATAAGGCAAATCTTCGCGATAAAAATTTATATAGTTCTCTACGGAGAATGGCAGTTCCTGATAAAGAGGTTTCATTGTGATATCAAATTGGAATATTATGCATAAAGTTGTATTGAAAACAAATATATGTGATAAATGCCAAAAGTACAAATAAAAAATAGCGATTAACAATAAAACAAAGCAAAAGCCGTATGCTATGTGAACATTTTTAAAGAATCCAATCCTATTCCTATATAATATATATAATACCTCCGGGTGATTAAAGATAATCATCTTTGTCATTATCATTTTTCTCCCGGACGTCTAAGCAAATTCTCCCGTAGGAAACAACCGAAAGACGTAGGGCATTCGGCAAAAAGACGTAGGGCGTCAAGGGTAAAGATGTAGGGCGTTTTTATATATCATGCAAAAAGCGCGACAAATTTTCAGCACTCATAAGGGCGAGTAATGTCACAAGTTTTCTTATTTGGGGCTTTTTGAAAGATAAAGTGCTGGTAATGAGCTCCGCGACAAAAATTTAGTAGGGGTATAAAAACTATATAAAATAATAGCAAAGAAGTTACTATATTTTTCCGATGAACTATCGGCAATGATATTTCCTTCTTCTACTCCAGACAAACAGACCTCCTCCGGCAAACAGGATACACAAAGGAAGAAGTACATTGACTAACTGCCATTTATACAATCCAGTAGTCACTTCCTGTTTATTCAACAAGCGAAGCCGTGAATTCCGTGCACGCAAGTTCAGCCAGCTTTCATTCCCGGCCAAATAATTCACCGCGTTGACTATGAAATCAGCATTACCCAGTTGTTCCCCTGTCACCGGTTCATATCCTAATGGTAGAGGCATACTCTGATTACCTTGCCCTTTCCAGTCATTCTTAATCAAAGACGAGCTTGCACAAACGATGATTCGTGCCGGTTCACTTACTTCTTTCACTTTCTCCGCATACCACGAAACCGGACGATTACGAAAGACAGACATAAATTGCCCCTCTATCAATCCCGCAACAGGCAACAGCGATTCATTGAAATAAGAGGGTTCAGCCGGCATTTCCACATACCGCAAACTTACCATCTCAGGAACCGGAAGCAGATGAGCATTCGGGGAAGTTGTCAACAGAGTTGTTTTTTTCTGTCCTTCTCCCTCTCCCACCCACGTTATCGTGCTAACCAATTCCGATTTCAAAGGTGAAATGTTCCGGGTTATTGAACTGTCGGATACGGGTTCCAATAGCGGAGCGAAATACCACGGCACAGTAGAATAAGCCTCCTTTGCACCAACCTGCGAAGAAGCCAAACGAATCGGAGTACAGTTCATATCCTGTACGGTTACCGGATTAATCCGCACGCCATACGTAAACAGCATATCATCCAAATTCAATTCATTCTTCAATGTCGGTGATTCTCCCGTCTCCGCAAACTCCTCTTCCGAGATTTTCACACCATCCAACAGGAAGAAAAGACTTCCTCCATGCATCAGATATTGATCCAACACAAATTTCTCTTCTTCCGTAAAAGCTGTTTGGGGAGAAGCTATAATCAGAGCTTTATACGGATAGAGTTCTGCCGGATCGGCACTTAATGCACCACGATCCACATGATAGTATCTGCTCAACAAATTTGTCACTTCATATACATAAGGTTCAGACCATTCGCCATGCCCCTCTATAAAGGCGATTCTGGAAGGTTCCTTCATGGTCAATAACCGAACGGCATCTGTCAGCCCATATTCCAAATCAGCGACAGAAGCACTAAGCACCTCTTGCGAAGAAAGATTAATATTCTTTTTCAATAGTTCAACAGGAACAGTATCTCCGTCATAAACCAGTTCTAACCACGGAAATACGATTTTCGACGAAACCTTTCCTTCCCTATCCCGCTCATTCACCGAGATACCTTTTATGCCCCGTTCATCCATTTTAAGATAATTCTTTTGTCTTGTCGCCTCATCCGGAGCAATAGCAGGATTTACTTCCCTCAAAACAATGCCATGAGTCGCATATTGTGACAGCTCTTCCAATACATCCAACGTAGCCGTACGAAGGCGATCGAAAGCCGGATTCAAGTCCCCATTCAAATAAAGCAAAACTTCCAACGGTTTGTCTAACCCCTTCACTAAATCACGGCTTTGCAGGGATAAAGTGTACCTTTTCCCTTCTGTCAAATCAATACGGATATAAACAAATGCGGAAAAAACATTGAAGAGCACTAATCCTGATAAAACAACGACCGTATTCCTCCATAGGTTCTTATCTTTACGCAAAGTATTGATTGCTATTGTCAATCCTATAAAGAAGGTACAAAGTGTCAGAAAATAGATAATATCCCGCGAATCGACTACTCCACGAATCAGAGAGCGATAATGCTCATTCATCCCCATGGCAGACAACATATTATGCATTGCCCCATCTGAATATAATGAAGCCAACAGATCAAAACCGAAAAAGCCTGCAAAAGAAAGAAAAGCGGCTACCAAAAATGCAACCAATTGGTTGCTTGTTAAAGAGGAAGCAAACACTCCAATCGAAACAAATGTCGCGATAAGCCCTATCAAAGCAATATATCCGCCTGCAAGTTCTCCCATGTCCATCCCTGAACTACTCATCATCTGCACGCTGAATACATATACCCACGTGAGCAACAGTGCCATCAACATTAATAAGAAAGCGGATAGGAACTTAGATAATACAATCGTAGATAAGCGAATAGGTCGGAACAAAAGCAATTCCATCGTGCCCAACCGTTTTTCTTCGGCAAAAGAACGCATCGTTACCGCCGGGACGAACAGTAAAAGTAATATAGGGGCTAATGAAAAAAATGGTCTCAGACTGGAATACCCACTATCCGGAATATTATAATCTCCTCCAAATACCCACAACATTAACGATACGGCCAACAGCCATACCGCAACAATAACATACCCCATTGCGGAACTGAAAAAGAGAGCTATTTCTTTTCTTAATAAATATTTCATTTGCCAACAAATAATAAATATTGCCGTTATCCGTTTTTATAAACGAAGCAAAGATACGTATATTGCTTAAACATCTGTATCATGAATAAGAAAATGATTATGCGGACAGTGCTATCCGCCGTTATTATACTTCTTCTTATCATAACCGGTGCCTATTTCTATTCTCTACTGAGCAAAAAAGAAAAGGAATCGGACACCAACCTATATACTCTCATTCCCAAAGATTGCATTGCCATTCTGGAAACGGATAATGCAGGGCATTTTTTCCATAACATAAATAATGTAAACTATGAACGTAATATTAATTCGTTGAAGATTTCCGAGTTGCTTTACGGACTCAAAAATAACTTTGAAATTCTATCCGACAATAAGATACATGGATTCAGCAAACAAATGAGTCAGATCGTTGTCAGCTTCCATCAACCTAATACCAGCAAAGACCAAATTCTATATTGCAAATTAGGTTCGGGAGACAAAGATTTCATAAAAGGATATATCGACCGAAATACATCTATACTATTCCCTCCCAAGACATTCGAATACAGAAATGAGAAGATTCATATATATCCGCTAAATGCTACTGAATTTCTCGCTTGTTACTATCATCAGGAATTTCTCGTAGTCAGTTATCAGGAAAAACTCATAGAAAAAGTCATTGATACCTATCTGGATAAAGAATCCATATTATGCGATTCCGTATTCGCTTCAATCGTCAATCGTAACAAGACTCGCATGGAAGCCACTATTTTTATCAAAGGAGAACAAATTGAACTTGGGAACAACGAAGATAAATATCCTAAAACAACAAGTATTTCACATTGGGGAGAATTTGATATAAAATTGAACCCGGATGCAATCTATCTCTCCGGTACCAGCTTTGATACGGATAGTTGTAATTCTTTTGATAATGCTCTGAAAACTGTAGAGCCCGTACCCAATATATCAGGTAAAGAACTTCCCGAGTCTACTTATTTCCTCTGCCAATTGGCAACATCAAACATGGAAAAGATGTTCAAACAAATCACTCAAAAGGAATATCCTCCGTTAAGGTGCTACACTCCGCAAGAAAAAGCAGACTCCTGCATGCTACATTATTTAAAAGAGTATGCTGAAAATACAATGAGTATAATTATGTTTACCACATCACAAGATGAAAATACACAAAGAATCATCGCCAACATACCTGTAAAAGACAGAGAAAGCGCAGAGAGTTACTTAAAAAGTCTAATTCCGACTTTTACGGGTCGAAAGATAGAAAGCTCTTTTTTCCATTTTAATGGGAAAGCATATCAATCAATGACTTTGCCTCGACTGACTTTTACCGGGCATTTTGTAAGAGGCATTATCAAGAACAAACAAGCAGAAGATTATGTCTGCTGTTTCTATAACGACCGCTTACTTATCGCCCCCAACGATACTTGTATACAGGATTATATTCATCTGGTAGACAATGGAGAGGTAAAGGAAGGTGATGTGATTTTTGAGGAATGTATGGCAGGACTTGCACCGGAATCAGCTTGCTTATTGATGACGGACATGAGTAAAACAATAACAGAGCCACAACTCTATGGACACTTGATGCCCAACTTCTTCTTTAAGAATAAAGATTTCTTCCGGAATTTTCTCATGACAACTCAATTCACCACAGCAAACGGTACTGTGTTTCCAAGTATCACCTTAACTTATAAAGGGGAATTATAACCTATACTTCTATCGTCAAACCATCATACGCCAAATGTATATGGGAAGGAAGCGATTTTTCCACTTCACGATGCAACCCTATGTGATGGCTCATATGGATAAAATAAGTTTGTTTTGCCTGTATCCTTGCTACATTCTTCAATGCCTCATCCAGCGATTGATGGGTAGGGTGCGGCTTTATGCGCAGAGCATTCATTACTAAACAGTCTAATCCGTGTAATTTTTCATATTCTTCTTCCGGCATCGTAAGCATATCGGTAATATATGCCATCTTCCCGATTCTATAGCCCAGAATAGGCAAACGTCCGTGCATCACTTGTATCGGAACAATTTCTATACCGGCTATACAAAAAGACTGGGAAGCATCTACCACATTTAAAGAGATGGCAGGTACACCGGGATATTTATGTTCCACAAGACAATACGGCATACGCGCCTTTAAATGAGTGGCAGTATATTCGTCGGCATAAAGAGGAATATCGGCAAACCGACTAAAAGGACGAAGATCATCCAAACCTCCCACATGGTCATAATGTTCATGAGAAATCAAAACTCCATCCAACGGTGCGAAATCCAGATGAAGCACTTGTTGCCTGAAATCAGGACCACAATCCAATAAAATTCGTTTACCTTCTGTTTCCACCAATACAGAAGTACGCAAACGGCTATCTTTTGGATCTTTTGAAGTACAAACCTCACAAGTACAACCAATCTCCGGCACACCGGTAGAAGTTCCGCTTCCTAATATCGTTATCTTCATAATCTACTCTCCGATAAAATTAACTTCAGGATAGATGTCCACCCTGAACTTCTCTTTTACAGACAACTGTACAGCCTTTGACAATGCTATAATCTCACGTCCTGTAGCCCCTCCCTTATTTACCAAAACCAGTGCCTGCTTATCATGCACTCCGGCATTTCCCAGTAATCTGCCTTTCCAGCCACAACGGTCAATCATCCATGCCGCAGGAACTTTCACCCGATCTTCATCCACATCATAATGAGGTATATCAGGATATGTTTGCTTTAATAGTTCAAACTGTGCACGGGGTAAGATAGGATTCATAAAAAAACTCCCGGCATTTCCTTCAATCTTCGGATCCGGTAGTTTAACTTCACGAATAGCAATAATCGCTTGCCGGATAGTCTTTAAATTCACCTCATCAAACTTCTCCAATTCTGTTTTTATATTTCCATACTCTAAATTAAACCGAGTATGTTTATCTAATTTATACGTTACATAAGTAACAATATACTGCCCCTTAAGTTCTTTCTTAAATATACTCTGACGATAAGAGAAGCTACAATCTTCATTTGCAAAGGTTCTCTCTTTTCCGCTTTCCACTTCAACCGTTTCCACTCGTTCTATGATATCTTTCACCTCCACCCCATAAGCTCCGATATTCTGAACTGCACTTGCGCCAACTTCACCGGGAATAAGCGAAAGATTCTCCGCCCCATACCACTCGTTATCTACACAATAAGCTACAAAATCATCCCATACCTCGCCTGCGCCTACACGAACCATTACATACTCTTCTGTTTCCGAAATAATCTCCATTCCTTTAATTCCCGAATGAAAAATAGTACCTTTATAATCTGAAACAAACAGCAAATTGCTACCTCCCCCTATATGTAAAAAAGGTTGAGGCAAAAGTTCTTTTGAAGATAAAAGAGATTGTAAATCTTCGACTGAAGAATACTCTATAAAAAGTTCAGCCTCCACATCAATACCGAAAGTATTATGTGAAAGCATCGAATAATGGTTATATCTTGTTATCATTGCACGTAGAATTTACTGCAAAGAAAGTGAATTAAATCGAAAGTAGAAAACCTTAAAAGTTTTTTAGTTGCTCAAGTCCTCGAACTTATAGAACTCCCATTCCCCATCACCGCGACGGCGAAAATAAAGCGAATTAAAGAAGCCGTTATTAATACCTTTAATATTAAGAATCTTCGCTTTAGACTTCGAACTATTATTTTGTCCATAATTAATATTTGTCAATCTGTCTTTAGGTAATACCGACATAAAAGCAAGCCACTGCTCTCTTTCGATCGTTGTCTCCAAAATAGAAAAATCATCATCCGGATCGTTCGTTACAAATGTCAATGGAGTATGAACCCGCTCTGCCTGAAAAAGACTGTCATTAGCAAATTTATAGAAGAATTCAATAAAGCTTTCATTCTCTTTAGCCTCTATCTCATGCAAATCGATAGCTTCCAATATCCAAGCACCCTTTTTCCGCTCAAAATAGTACCGTTTAATTGTACTTTTAGCCATATTAATCCATTCGAACTGAACGGAATTCAATGAGGTATCCTGTTGCAGCTCCATATCCTCTTCTTTATCAAATAACAAAGTATAATATGCCTGACTAACAAACAATGAATCATGTCTCCAATCCTTTTCTTCAACTTTAAGAGGCTTATTCATATTATAAAAAGGCAAAGGGAAAAGTATTCGTTTACGTTGCATATTATCGTCAACGGCAAAACTATAAACAAAATCATCAAAAATTTCATCGGCTTTTACCGGAAGCGGTTCTTCTTCCTCTTCCTGAACAAGCGAATCATTATTGTGATGTCCCATTGATACTGAATCCACTAGACTCGTCAACGGCTCAAAAGGATCGATTTTTGATTTCCTACTATTACAAGAAGAGAGTAAAACCAAACCAATAACCCCTATAATTATCCTTTTCATTTTTGCTGCAACTAATGTAAATACTTACTAAGCAACACATCTAATTTTAAATCGCGCAAAGATACACGTTTATTTCATATTATGATTATAGAAAACAGATTATTTATAACGATAAGTCATTAATAACAAGAGGACGGATTTATTGAAATCCATCCTCCCGATCAACCCTAATTATGTCGCTGATTAATATACAACAAGCACTTTAGAAATTTGCTTTTCCCCACTATTCACAGAAACAATATAATTTCCCGCAGGAAGACTTATATATTCATCACCGATAACATTTTTTGTACAGATTCGTATTCCTGATACCGTATATATACTAATATCCACAGATAGAAGCGCACTTACATATATACTTCCCTTCTCTCCTGATATTGTAACTACCGTTTCTTGTTTATCATCAATTCCGGAAGTAACCGTAAATCTGGTAACTACTTCCGTAGCTCTAGTCACCGTAAACTGACCGTCTACCGCAGTTACACCATTTGCTTTTACACTTTCCAAACTATATCCTTCAGCCGGTACAGCCTCAACCATTATAACTGAATTCTTTTGAACTTTACTACCGGACGCTACTTCATTATTGTTACCATCCAATAGTTTAATACTTCCGTTTTCTGTCTCTCTAACCGTAATATAGGCTTCATTACAACCGCTTCCATCACCTTCATAATTGATTGTCCATCCTTTTCCTTTAGCAATTAAAGATTCGGCATGATCCGCATCATTCATATTTCCGTCAGAACCTTTCACCCAAAGAGTATACCCTTTTATTGGTTCTTCCAGAGTAGGATATTCCGGTAAACTGTAATAAAGATCATTCAAGGCACATGCAGTCATACCATTTCCTCCACAATTCAAATAACAAAGATCCGGCTGATTACTTAAATCAAGCACTGCAAGTTTATTATTTTCACATAATAATTTAGTAATCAATGTATTCTTACTTACATCAAGATTCGTCAAATCATTATTGGAAACCGCCAAATCCCATAGCTTTGTATTGTGTGTTAAATCTATATTTGAGAACTTGTTACCACTTGCATAAAGCTTTTCCAGCCCATTCATGGATGTTACATCAATATTTTCCAATAAATTATTCTGTACATCAAGGATAGTCAATCCCGGATTATTTGATAAATTCAACTCCGCTAATTTATTATTCTTAGCATTCAATTCCTCTAATTGAGTATTCTTACTAAGATCCAACTTGCTTATTTCATTACCATAACAGATCAGATTAATCAATAATGGATTATCAGATACATTTAATTCCGATAATTCACAATAAGAACAATCTAAATAAAACAGGTTAGGGCAATTGCTAACAGTCAACGATTGAATCGGATTCATATATGTACTCAACCAAACCAAATCATTATTATGAGAAATATCTATACCAGTTAATTGATTATCCCAAACTCCCATGCCGGGATAACTTTCAAAATTGGCAGCAATAACAGCTCCGGTTATAGTGATGGTAGTCCCCACTGAATTTCCATCAATTCTCTTCCAATTCTCACCGATAGTATAGGTCTGCAAAGTACCATCTCCCCAATCAACAGTAACAACAGTTCCTTCTTCTTCCGCTCCCAATGCAAATGACATATCTGTATTGTTAGGAACATTAACAGTGATATAAGGTACTTTTGTGGATTTAAAGTTCACTTCAATTGCAGAAGCCTCTTTCGGACAGAACAATGTATCTGAAATCTCAATTCCATTAACAACAACACTTTTATATGCATAGTCTGCATCCGGAGTTGCTATAACTTTTACCGGAGTACCTACCATCGCTTTCGTTGTGACCTCTTTATAATTTTGTCCATACTGGGTAGGTTGCTCCAACCTGTAAGTGCCATTCTCTGCCGGATTTAGTGTAATAACGATTGAATCACATTTAGCCGAACCGTCACAGGTTATATCAGTAATCCATTTATAATCACTGGATGTTACTTCCGAATCATCCGCACCTTCTGCATTACACCCTTCAATCAATAAGTTAGCAGAATATACTTCTCTGTCCAATGCCCATAAGGTACTAAACATATAATTTACAGAGCATGCCGTCATATTAGGATTATTTCTGCAATCTACTTTCGTTAAACGTGAGTTGTCGGTAAAATCCAAGAAATCAAACATATTTTCCGAACAGACAATTGTTTTTAAAAAGATATTCTTAGAAACATCTATTGTTTTTAATTTATTGCCACTACATGACAAACTCGTTAAATTAGGCAACATTGAAACATTCAACTCCGATAAATTATTATTGCTACATGAAAGATTGCTAATAACCTGATTATTAGCCAAATTCAATTCAGTAAATTGGTTATCGCTACAGAAAAGATTAAGAAGTTCCGGACAATGAGCGACATTCAATTTACTAAATCTATTATTAGAACAATTCAATGATGACAATTTACCGCATTGAGTAACATCTATTTCTTCTATGTAATTTTCACTGATATCCAATGAAGATAACTTCGGATAATGATTAGCTATTTCAAGATCCATCAATGAGTTATTAGCTAAATTCAGTGAAGACAAATTAGGTAATTCAATAGGATAGAAATGACTGATATCACAATTAGACATATCAATGGATTGTAGAAAAGCACTACCATCTGCGAACAGTACTGTGCTAAGATTCTCATTCGTATTTGCTGAAAAGAATTGCAACTTTTCAAATGCTCTCATATCCATCAGTGTCAATTTATTCTCGCCAACATTAACAACTTCAAGATTAAGAGCTCCATTAAAATCATAACTGTCCGACGTTAGTTCATTTTTATTAGCCAGTAATTTCTTAAGTACCAGCTGGTTAATAAGGAATAAAGAAGTCACTCCTCCATCTGTACAGTCTAATTCTGTTAATTGGGTAAAAATTCGAATCGTATCACCCACTATTTTTCCCGATACTTTACTATAATAGCCGGAAGCTTTAGGATCAATAAAATATTCTTCTTTGCTTCCATCACCCCAATCTACAATAATAGCATCTTCCTTTGAAGTCGATTTTGGCCACATATCAAAAGTATCACCATACAATTTTGACGTAGTAATCTTAATTTCACTTACCCCCTGAGCATACCCGCTGATGCAAACAAGGATTGAGAATAAAAACAAGTAGACTTTTCTCATAACATCTTTTTTTAATGAATATATAATTGAGTTATAGTAGATTCATACAAATTGCATATATTTTCAATCAGATTGCAACTAAAAAGCAAGTATTTTATATTTTCTATAATACAAAGATAAGACATTCGCTTATTCCGGCGAAGAAGAAAGCGTTTCTATTTCAAAGAAAATAGAAGCTAATAATCAGCAAGTTACAAAATGAAACGTTGCATTTTAGTCCAATTCGGTTTTATTCTTCTCCAAAAATTACGCTAAAGAAACCGTTTTCAAGAAAAGTTTTAGGAATTTTCTTTTTGATACGCGTACGCTGTGAACGGATTGTTTCACTACTAACTCCCCGACAAATAGCACACTCTTTTGTCGTTAATTTCAGCAAAGACAAACAACAAAGTAAAATATCATTAGAAGATAAATTAATAATATTAGATATTTGCTGAATATAGTTATCAAACTCTTTGAAGATTACTTTTTGCAATTCATCTTGTTCTGCATAATTAAAGACACAATCCTCTGATTGCAATTTATTTTTTAACTCTGTATAAAAAGATGTAGTCATAAAATTCTCCAAACAAGCATTTCCCGCACGACTTACAATTGCTATAATCTGCTTTTCCCGGCTATCATTATTCAGTTCTCTCTCGTCTCTCAATTCCACATGATCAGCATATAGATCATTTATTTTCTTCTGATGAGCCCTTATTCTACGCTTATAACGATAATACAAACAAAAAACGACTAATAAAACTAGGCCAAGTGAAAACGAAACAATGAAAATCAGTTTGTTCTTCTCTTTGTTTTTTAATAATTCCAATTGGCGTATATGTTCTGTTTCTGTAATTTGTACGGACTTGCTTATATCCTCAATAGAATCAGAAAGCAAATGTGCTTTATTTAAATATTCGTATTTCATGGAATCCGTTACCCCGGACTCCACAGGCATTTCAGATAATTTGAAATAACAAGAAGCTTGTATTCTAGCATCACTACTTCTACTTGCCATTACAAGATAATAATGAGCAGAATCATATCTTTGAAGCAATGTAAACAGCCGGCCTCTTACCGCATAATTCCGATATATTTTCAGACTATCCTCTGTCAGTCGAATTGCTTCTGAATTATATTCCAAAGCTTTCTCATAATCTTTTAATTCGCCATAGGCATTAGACAAATTATTATAGATAGATGAACACTCTTCCTTATCCTTTATCCTATCTTTCAATTGCAATGCACGTATAAAATAAGTCAAGGCCTCTTTTGTGTCTTTCCGCAAATAATAATTTTTTCCTATTCCCCGATAAGCTTTTGACTGACATGACTTATTTTCTAATAACAATCCATATTTTAATGCTTTCTGATGCGCAACCAAAGCCCGGTCATAGACTTCATGAATTAATAACAAATCTCCCAGTTGATTATAGACCTTACATATTAATTCATAATCTTGCGAACCTTCAAGCAAATCTGCCGCTTTACGATAAGCATTTACAGCAGAATCCGGAATATTCAGTTTTTCCAATAGTTCTCCTTCCTGATAAAGAGCTAAAGCATTAGTATGCCTGTCTCCACTGCATGAGCACAATAAGAAAATGAAAACAAACAGAATAAATATAGGTTTCATAAGAACAATAAACGTTACTTCATTATCAGCCGGTGGCAAAGATAAACAATATTCCCTCAAAACAAATATAGCAATAACAAGATTATCTACAATGAGAAAAACAATCATCAAGCTGATTAAAAAAAACGTCAGGTCGATTGAATACAAAGATACGGTCGATTAATTACAAACTCCTATCGTTTGCAAACAATCGACCGTATGTTAAACAGACATTAAATATTGTCTATGATAAACCGGTAATAGCCATTACTTTACCAGTACCTTTCCTCTTACAGAATCATTTCCACGCAATACTTCAACAACATAAACTCCTTTTTCTACCGCAATGTCAGTATCACTATCTTCCACACGTTTTAAAGAAATCAATCTTCCGGTTGAATCATAAACCTTGATTGTACATGACTCCAACGGGGTCTTTACATGAATGATTCCTTCACCACCATAGATTATGACATCACTATCACTTGTTTTGTCAACCGAAGTAGATCCTCCACAAACAAAGGTATACTCTGCCAAACCTGATTCTCCGGAAACATAGACGGCTTTAACCCCGGCTGTATAAGATTTTCCATTATCCAGGTTATTAAATGTATAATTCGTATCGGTAGTAGTACCTTGCAAGACTCCGTTTAAATATACATTATAGGTGGCATTGCCTAAAATCGGCGTTTCTTCATCAGACTCTCCCGGACCTACATAGAATAAATCTAATTGCATTATAAATTTATCATACGAAATGTAATGGAAAGCAATATATACTTCTTCTCCTTCATATTTAGAAAGATCAACTTCATATTGCATCCAATCAGCCGGCAGTTCAAGTTCATCCAATGTTTCAAATGTTTCCGTATCTTTCTTTGTGGAAATTGCAATGGCAACTCTTTCTTTATAGGCTGCTTCATAAGACTTGGCAATAAACCTCAAAACATATCCTTCACGGATTTTCTGAACCGGAGATATTAACCAATCATTAGATTGCCCCAGTTGAGCGGAGAAGAATGCAACATATTTATCTCCATCAGGAGCCAGCATAGCACCATCTTCTTCCATAGAAGGTGTTGTCGTTTTGGGATTGAATATCATACATGGAGATGGTTTATCGCAACCGGGGAAAGTAATATCCGTCCCGCCCATACGAACACCATAAGGAGGCAATCCATCCAAATCAATAGTAGTCCACTCTCCAAATGTCTGGCTGAAATCCTGATAGTCTTCAAAACTATCTGTAAATCCCAAATCCTGATTCCATTTCAACAATACATCACTCTTATCTTCCGCAGCAGCAGGGGTGAAATCTGCCGTTATATTATAAGGAGTGATTATTTGTTCTTTCAGTATGACATTCAACTCTTTATCCCCATCAAGTGTAAGATTTTCATTGTAGGATTCATAATAATCGGCCGATATATTAACTAAATAACTACCCTTTTCCAACGATTTCAATTGTGAAACACCATTAACAATCACATCACTGGTCTGTTTCCCGGTAGATATATTAATATAGTTTACCGTCAGTCCATCAGCGGAAAGCTTATTGTTTGTAGTGACATTCATTTTGACAGTTGCATAATGAGATGCATCCTCAATATCTACACTAATAGCCTCAGACATATCTGATTCAGAAACACGGTAAACAGCTTTTACCGACAATAGATGTGTCCCGACAGATAAATTTTCAAATCGATAAGATGTATCTTCTGTTTCCGCTATAAATGTACCGTCACAATAAACTTTGAATTTCTCTGAAGGATTATCATTCGAGCGGCTTACCCTAGCAGCTTTTGATGGTTTAATAGAGCTCGGCCCTACATAAAAGTCATCTACCATCAGCATGAAATAAGCCTTCGAAACATATTGAATCGCTATATAAACTTCTTTTCCTTCATATTTTGCCAGACTATATTCAATCATTTTCCATGCTTGATAATTAACCGTTTCATAATTTCCCGGAGTGAGGAATTCAAAGTCAGACATTTCAGTACCGGTGGTAGAAACACCTACTTTAAATTGTTCATTATACCGGTCTGCTGCCTTGGCCATAAAACGTACCACATTATCTACTCCGACTTTAATTTTCGGTGAGATCAACCAATCATTATTAACCGCTCCACTGGCCGTACGGATAAATGCTGCATATTGCTTTCCACTATATGGAAGGAAAACAGGATATGAATACCACAATGGAGGAGTGATTGTCAGCGGATTAAAGATTGTTGCATATTGCGGCAACATACTATTCGGATAAGAACCTTGAATTTGCGCAGTAGCTTCCTTATCACCATCAATTCCCGTCCACGGTTGGAAATTAATAGAGAAAGCATCATAACTTTCAAAGTCATCAAAGAAATAGTCCGTCTCATTATTCCAATTTAAGACAACATCCGTTTGCCCGGTATGTGCATCATGCAACTTCTCTGCTTTCAAAGCATAAGGAGCTCTTACCGCTTCTTGCAAAACAATATCCAATGTACGGTCTTTGGTTATAACCAAATTATTATCAACATACTTAGCTAATGATAAACTCGATGCATCAATAGATAAGACGTTCACTCCACCCCTGACGCCACGAATCGTGCATTCACCTTCTTCTGATAAATAAGCAGTCGGATAAACCAGACCATACTCCGAATTAGATAGATTTACCGGTATGCCTTTCAAGTTATCACCGGTGACAGATGTTACATGCAACGATAAAGTGGAAGCATCATTTTCTACATAATACAATGAAGTCACAGATTCCGGTATGCCTTTGAAATACGTCCGGAATGCTGAAACAGCTTCAACATTTGGAGTAAATGCGATCCCGTCAAAAATGTAATACCGAGTGGATTCATCATTCGTTAAAGGAGAATATGTACCTTCAAAAGTATATCCGGACTTTTCTACCGCAACAGGCTGATCTGTAGTTATAACAACATTGGTTGCCTCGAAATTCACGGCCGTACCTTCCGGTTTTAATATAATATAAGGCATATTGGCTCCCATTGTTGTGACATCTGCCAATGACAAACTTTGAGAGTTATAACCCGTAAACTCTTTTACAATACTATTTTGAGATATACTTTGTACTGCAAACGGCAAACAAATTGTCTCTAACGTTTCATCAGAAGACTCACGACCATAACTGATTTTCTCCGCTGTGAATGATTTCACAGGAACAAATGCTCCATCTCCGAATAATACAATATTGTTTGCTTTATTTCCTTTTACAACATTCTTCCAAGTATTCGGCACCACAGCATCTTCTGTCACATAAATCAAACAATTAGGATTTATGTTATCAAAAATAGTAGCCGAAACATTATCCGGAACAGTTATTGTTTCCATATAAATACCGGCAACAATATTACTTAATCCTAACGCTGTAGCAAGACGAGCCAGATCATCAGCATTCCATTCACCGATAAGAGCTAAGATTTTTTCATTGGCAAGTTCCTCTGATATAGTACCTTTTCCTACAACTCTGGCATTCTCTATTGCCGTGAAATCCATTTCAACATCATAGATAACATTGGTAGTACCTACGTGTATATCAGATTCCAAATCGGCAAAACCTTTTTCACTAGCAGTCAACTTATAGTCTTTATTTCCTTGGAAAACCTCTATGCTATAAGCACCGTCAGCATCTGTTACATCCGTATAAATTACATCACCAGAAGTCAAAGTAACATTTACATTTGCCAACCCGGTTTTTGACACTTTCTCAACCACCTTTCCACTAACCGTTGGTACTGCTTTCGAAGTATATATATGTACAACAGGTACAGTGTTAACAGAAGACATAGTCGAAGAAAGATAACTGCTATAAACATCACTCTTTTTAGTTAATACAGTCCCATCAATAGTAGAATCATAACCAAAAGTATATGATTTATAAGTATCACTTACTGACTGAATCACAAGCCTCAAGTTCTTACCGGTATAATTAAACGCTACAGGTAAAGTAAATTCCATTAAGACAAAATTGGAGCTTGAGCCACCCGGAACAAAAGTATAATCAGAATTAAGCACTTTGGTCATCATCATTGTATCCCTCAATGCTGTAGCAGGTGCCTCATCTTCAGTATTCTCCAACCAAATAGTTACATGTGCAGGAAGTTCCTCTGAAGAAGAGTAATATGGAAATGCCAATTTATTTATAGGACTATTAGCTTCCAATCCTAAAACAGTCGACGTATATACGATTTCACTGATGCTGTTTTTATAATTCAAAGTTAACGGTACTGTAGAATTAGTCTTGTCCACACTACCTACAATTATTTCATCAAGTGCAACTTCTTTATTGATGACAACTTCAACTTCCCCGGTTTTTACTGCATATTCCGAATCATTAACCTTAATCTCCGCTGACAGCTTATGCACACCTTCTTTATGAGGTACATAACTCATATTGAATTCATGGTCGGCATAACTAGCTAATTCGACTCCTGTTATTGCATTAACTTCACGACCATCTTCATAAAGATATACCGTATAAGTACCCGCGGCCTCTATTTCACTACTTAAATTAGAAACAGTAAGTTTCAGATTTACCAGATTATTCACCATTCCGGTTTTGTCGGCATCAAAAGACTTGATAAAGAAATCATGCCCCACCGGAGCTAACTCATAACCATATACATTATCCATATAAGCATATCCGGCATCAAATGATAAATAGTAATCACCTACCGGAATATCCTTGATGACAAATGCTTTAAATTCACTCGAAGAAGTCGGGAATCTATAAGCTTCATCCGCATTATCAGTTGTAATCTCCTTCAACAACGTCCAGTTAACGCGATCCGAAGAATAGGAAACTTTCAATATAGAACTATTTGATCTCTTTGCTGCAAAAAAGACTAATGAATCTCCACTTGTTATCGTAAGTTTAGGAGATATTAATGCAGACAAATCAACATTACCATTTTCCGCACATTTCTTATTATAAGTTGTTGACGATGGTAAATTGGCGGATCTCCAATTAGACCCATCCGGTAATAACCAAACTTGGGATATACCGTTTTCAAAGTCTTCCCACCAAACATTATCCGCAACGACCGCCCCTTTTACTTTAATCGTTTTTGTTCCTATTCCATCAAAATCAAATGTAATATCTCCACCCTTGAAGCCTGCTCCCGCCAGAGTTATTTTTTCATCGACAGTTTCCTGAGCGCCTATCGTGTATGGGAATGTTTTGACAGTCGTCAGAGTAAAGCCATCAGGTAAATTTATATTCCTCAATGTTAATGGTGCACCACCAACATTCTTCAAAGCAATATCCACAGAGCGTGTTCCTTTAAATACCTCAAAATCTATCGGAGCATTTATAGAACCCCCGGTACTCAATCTTACATCTAAATTAGCAACATAAGCTTTTACATCAAACCATTGAACTAACTTAGATGATCCGGTAAGATTTTCCTCAACCTTCAAACCGAACCATTCATCAACAATCGGGTCTTTCAAAGTATACTCACCGGATATTTCAATTTCATTGCTCGTTTCTTCTACAGCCAAATCAAAAGTCGCATTTTGTGTAAAGAATGCTTCTCCAGAACTATTTATCAGACTAAAGCTATAATTCTCCTCACCTGCATGCAATGCTACATTTCCCGTATTTTTAACTGTAAATTTAGCTGTAATCATCGCCTTTCCATTTGCATCTGCATAAACAGGTATTGGGGTAACCAGACTTGTTGTAACCACTTCCAAAGCTCTCTTTTCCGGAATATCAGCCTGTTCTGCACTAAACTCATCTAAACTTACATTATGTAAACGAAAACCAATATACGTATAATCATTTAAGGATAGTGTTACTTGCTGCCAACTAGAAGTGAGAGACAAACCATCCGGTAGTATCATTTCTTCTCCTTTTGTATAAGTATCACCATTCTTTGTACATTGATACAAACTCAATTTCCCTGCACTATAAGAACTGTTCTTCACATAAAAAGTCACAGTACCTTTTACTGCCGGAGTCACCAATAAATCATAAGCAGTTTTAGAATCATAATCATCATTAGTTAAAGATTGGGAACCTCCTTTCAGATATGCTCCACTCTGCCCGCCGGAAGTGGGGACTGAATATGAGACATAGACATCGTCTCCTCCCCAACCTCCACCTGAATAGGGAAGATAATCCACTATATGCCCCCATCCTACAGGAGCAAAATCATGTTTACTAGTATTTAATCCGGTAAAAGTTTCTGAATAGGGAGAAACATCAATCGCTCCTACTTTCATAATACTTCCTGTTAGAAAGACCGATACCAGTAACAATAAACGCATAGTTATTTTTTTCATAAACCTTACTTTTTTTATTTTTAAGACTAATAAAAAGTAAACGCTAATGCGTCTACTTTTTAATTATACGAGTATTATATATTTGATTATTCTGACAAATACTCAAAATATATATCCCTTGTGGTATGGATGAAACATTTATTTGAGTTGCATTCTCCACTTCTAAAATAACGTTTCCTGTTAAATCATAGATTAGAGCTGTCATTTCAAGAGAAACACCTTCCAAATAAATTACTTCTGTAGCAACAGTAGGGTAAACAGAAATATTTCCAGCGAAAGCCTCTTGTATACCGACCATCCCTTTATCACCTAAATAAAAATCATCTAAAGCAGCACCTGCATTGGCTGAATAGCCATTCTGGGCTGCATATCTCCAACGCATCCACACCTGTTTCCCCATATAGTTCTTCAATGAAACAACCGTTTGTGACCAATACTTCTCTTCAAAAGTTTTAGCCAACTCAGTCCATTCTCCATCTGCCGATTTAATTTCAAAATAAAGAGCATCATTTCCATTATCAGTCCCTGTTAACTTACTATCATCAGATTGTTTTTCCAGGTTTACAGGCATATTTTTAGCCCACCAAAATGCAGCTACAATTTCTTCCGTCGGCAATTGAATCAAAGAAGTCTGTAAAGATGCCTCCTGATTTTGTGAAGCATTTAAAAATACGCTACAACTATTCTTACCATTAAACGGATAGTAAGAATTCTGATTCCATCCTTTGCCATCTCCATAAACAGTCCATCCTAAAGGCGGAAAAGTATCACCTTCAAAAGCCATATTATACGGGAAAGTTGAAATTGTTTGATCAACCATCGTTGTAAAGCTCCATACCGTAACATCAGTTACTTCTCCTGTTTCATTATAAGGAACAACTTTCCAGTAATAAGTAGTATTCGGAGCAAGTACACCTGTTTTATAAGACGTCTCTGTTAAAGTTACCCCATCAACCAAAGAAGTCGGATTATTTTGATCTGTTCCAACATATAATTTATATCCTTCGGCAAATAAAACTCCTTCCCAGGAAAGTTCGATATCTGTATAACTACAATTAATCATACCATTCTTCGGAACAGGATTCTGTGCCGGCAAAAGAGCGCCTTCTTTATAGAGAGGTGGTAACACAATATCATCAAAATAAATATCACTGATTACTGAATCAAAGCCACCGGAAAAGTCGCCTGTATATCTCCAACGTAAATAACAATTATTTGATGTCGAATTTAAATCAACCGATACTCTTATTATTTCCTGAAAGATCAAATCCTTGGCAAACCAGATTTCCTCCCAATTACCATCATCCTGCTTTAATTCCAATGTAAAGTCATTAACCGGAACAGCTTCGCCTGTTTCATCAATATAAGACTCAATAAAGTCAAAAACAACTTTATGATTTCCTCCACTTAAATCTAAACGTGGAGAAGTTAATGTACATTGTTCTAAAATACCACTCACAGCAGAATATAGCCCTGATATGGCTACTGTTTTAGAAATCTTCCATCCTGAATTTGTCCAACCCAACGGAGGCATTATCCCAGACTCAAAGCTTTCTAGTGTATACCCCTCCGGAATAATTGTCTTGGACCCCGATAACACAACATCCAAATTTCCTCCATTTGTCTGAATATTCAAAGTCACACTTCCTAGGCCTCCCATTGTAGGATTATAGAAAACATAATAAGACATTTCCTCACCTGACTTAAGAGCAACTGCATCAATCGCAAGATTAATGGAAAAATCAGTTTCTTCCAAACCGGAAATCCCAGTAATTATTAGAACATCCTTACCGGAGTTTTTTAAAGTGAGTATTCCTTGTTTACGAACACCGATATATACATTCTCAAATTTATAAGAAGTTGTTCCGGAAACAACTGGAACAGGTGCAATATACTTATCTATTTTTACATCATCGATATCTATCAAACCTGACGCATACATACTCCCATCATACAAAGGTTTAGGAGCAGAAGTATAATAAAATGCAAACTTCACTTTTTTACCTTTCCATGTAGAAAGATCTATATCAGAAGTGTAAACTGTCCATTGCTTCCATGGGCATACTACACCACTGGCTTCAACCTGTTCGTCATTGTTTATATCCCAAATAGTAACCCAATCTGCATTTCCATTTTCCTGTACTCTGATCTGCAAATCACAATACTTTTCAAAACCAACTTTTTGTCCGTACCACTTAAATTGAAAACTATATACACCCTCAGATGGTATTTCCATCTCCGGTGTTATTAGCCACTCTTCTTTTGCAGGTTCACTACTATCAGTAATCACTTCCACATAAGCTTTTCCACTCATATGGTTATCTTTCTCTCTATATATTCGTTCCCAATGTTTTGTCGCATTAACTTCCGTACTGGGAATAGCAGTCCAACCTTCCGGAGGAAAAGTCGTACCTTCAAAACTTTCATTCAGTATTTGCGCCTGAAGAAAACCCGCACTACATAATAGTAGTGCGAGAATCATTAACATATTCCTTTTCATAGCTATTTCTTTATTATTCTGGTAGTCTGAACTTTATCGTCAGTTTGTATAGTCACCAGATAAATGCCAACCGGCAAAGAAGAGACATCTATGCTGTTTACATTTTCTTCGGATAGAGCCACAGAACCGGACAAGGAGGAAACAGTCAGCTTCACTACATCGTCAGTTTCCACATATAAAACATCAGCAACCGGATTCGGATAAACACGAATATCATTATTGATACTATGCTGACTTATTCCAGTCATATCATAACTGAAATGTTCAAAATAGAAATCATCAAAGAATGCAACAAATCCATCTTTATCTGCTATATGCTGTAAACCTACATAAATCTTCTGACCGGCATATTTGCTAAGATCCACATTAAACTCCGTAAAGCCATAATCATCCTTATGAGGAAGTTCAATATTTCCGCTTACCAATTCAAAACTAGATATATTCTTATCAGTAGTACTTACCCAAACTGAAACATGATGAAGATTAAATTGATCTTTCGGTGCATAAGACTTTCCATAAAAACGGAAATTAGATTCAGGTGTAGCAGTCAATTCTCCGCTAATAATCCAATCATTCGTAGAAGAAGAATGAGTCTGATCACACATTGCCGCCAATAACTGATCACCGGAACGTGGATAAATATTACGCCAATCTGCCCCTTCGGGTTCCGGTTTTTGATTTATCACGATATAAGCAAACGGAGTACCAATCTTAGGATAATTAATCATCACGGGTTTAACCGTAGCCAAAGCATCAACATCTACTGTTGTCAATCCCTTTGGAGAAGTAGAAGCGAACTCATCATCTTCGAAGCTATAATATAAGACATCTTCCGGCAAAGCAATACCCGATACCGGTAAAGATACCGATTGTCCATTTTCAAATGAAACGACCATTTCATCCTTAATTTCAGATGCTACCGTTCCCGCATTAAAAATCACAGCAAATACAGTACCCTTATTCGCCTCTAAAGTTATGCCGGTTTGCAATGTTGTAGTAAAGTTCTCCTTAGAGAATTTCACATTCTTAATCTTCAGTGTCTCGCTACCACCATTAGTCAGTGACAATATATTCTTTGAACTAAAGCTTCTCAAATAATTCACTTCACCTGCATTCCATTCATTCTTATTGAAATAAGCCATACATTCTGAGCCAATCAGTTCCACTCTCACATTATCTATAGAAACTCCCTTGCTCTTTAAACCATCAACCACATGGTATCTCCAACGGAATGTTACAGTTTTACCTTTATAAGCATCCAAAGCAACACGCTCACGTACCCAATAAACATTATCCTTATCAGACATAATAGCCAATGTAGTCCAAGTACCGTCGACATCTATCTCAAAATAGCCTGCATCAATGTCATTAGGACCCGTTGTATTATTTACTGCTGTACCAAGCGGATCTTTCTGTAAACCGGCAGGAACGCCATTTCCCCAATAGAAAGTAATTTGAGCTTCTTTGTCCGCAGGTAGTACAAATTCAGGGCTCTCCAATATGGCAGTTGAATTACTGGTACTTCCTCCTGCATAGGCCGATCCATTGCCATCAAAAGCATTAAACTGCGATAAATCCCAACGTGTGTAACCTTCTTTGGTTGTATTCCATCCTAATGGGAATGTTTTTTCGTCAAATCCTTGTAGATATGGATATAACTTCACACTCTGGTCTGCCATTACTGTAAAACTCCAAACCGGCACATTCGTTGCTTCACCTACAGCATTAGAAGGCACTACTTTCCAATAATATGTCTTTGCATAATCCAATCTATTAAGTGTATAAGAAGTATTTAATCCGGTACTTTCACCATTTACGATATCGAATTTATTACTTTCTGTTCCCACATATACTTTATAATTAGTAGCAAACAACACTCCACCCCAAGATAATACAAGATTCTTATTATAAATATCAGTTGCGTTATTAGCAGGAATGTTACCTGTAGCTGCCGATGGAGCTTTATCACTGCCATAAAGAGGAGGAAGCACTACATCATCCAGATATACATTACTATATTCAGGCAATTCATCATAGCCACCGCTTAAATTCAACCCCGGTAACGTATATGACCATTTCAAATAACAATTATCGGATTTAGGCGAGCCTAAACTAATTTCCTTATGAAGTACCTGATTCAAATCCACATTATCAAATAACGGTTTCCCCCAAGTAGCTCCACCATCCGTACTCAAATATAATCTAAAATAGTTTTCCGGTAATCCTCCATCATCACTACTAGGTTCATAGTCTTCCAAGAAATCAAAGTTAACGGTATATTCCTGATTTCCTGACAAATCTAATCGTGGCGATATTAGTTCAGACTTTTCGCAAATACTAACAACCGCACTACGGTCTCCCGATAATCCGGCATTATAAACATTCCATCCACTTCCTTCAATACGCCAACCAAGAGGAGGGAATACATTACCTTCGAAACTTTCATAAGTGTAACCTTCAGGAAGTATTCTTTTTGAACCGGAAACTTTAATCTCTAAAGGAGTACCACCGTTTGTTTCTATTTTTATAGTAGTATTAGGAGCCCCTGATAAAGTAGGTTGATAAATGAGCTGAAATTGATATTCTTCATTCTTCTTTGACTCCACCTCTCCCGGAATTATCGTTGTAGAGAAATCTGTACTATTTGAACTAGATACCGATGTCACCTTCAAAACACCACTACCTATGTTCTTAAAACTTAATACTTCCGAATATTTCTTGGAACCTATATAAGAAACAGGAAAAGTATAAGTAGACGTTGCTGATTCTATTTGAGGATTCAATATCGGATCGTACTTCTGAACAAGTATATCATCTACCTTTATATCATTACCAACGCCAAGCCCCGGTTTTAATTTACAATGAACAAAGGCTATTTTAATTGATTTTCCTTTATAATTCGTCAAATCTATAAGTGAAGTATATTTAAGCCACCCTGTCCATGGATATTTAATTCCGCTATCTTCCACCTGATCTTTATTCAAGAAAGACCAGATTGTAGTCCAAGAACTTTGTCCGTCTATTTGAACACGAACCTGAAAATCATATTCCTGCTTATCTATAGCGGCAGCAGAGGCTCCTACCCATTTAAACTCTAATTTATAAGAGTCATTTGTTAATTGAAGTAACGGAGTAATGAGCCATTCTTCTTTTACCGGCTCATCATAAGTATATCCTCCACATTCTACGCGAGCTGATTTCTTACCGGAAATGGCACTCTTATCATCCTCATATAACGTCCAATGGAAATGGCTGTTTTCTTGGGAATCATTAATAACACTCCAGCCTTGAGGAGGCATAGAAGTCGCACTCTCAAAATCTTCACTAAGCAATGTTTGTGCTTTTGCAGAGAAAAGCGACAATACTACCAACAAAAAGAAAAGTCCAAGTTTTTTCATAAGCTTCTTAATTTTAGATTCGTACTTATTGTTCTCACAAATACAAAAATAATTAATTAATAGAAGCTTTTTTGTTTCAGAACGTTACATCATCAAGCAAAACAGTACTGATAATCAACATCTTAAAATAGCGGCTGTTACAATAGCATATAAATAACTCATTTATTATTAAAAATAGCATCAAATAGTTCCTCTGACTTCATTGTTTGTAACACTTTGTTTTTAATACGGCTCTTTTGAGTACGAATTGCATTTTCGCTTACATTCTTACAAGCCGCACATTGTTGGTTAGTTAATTTTAATTGAGCCAAACAGCACAATAAACATTCCTCTCTCGTTAAATTTACATATTTACTCAAATCTTCAATATATGGTTCAAATGTTTTAGCTATGGCATCCATTAAAACTTGTTGATCATTATAAAGCAGATTACCCTTTCCTTTCAATGTTTTAATTAACTGCTTATAAGCCAGACTTTCTTTAAAAAGTTCCGCATAAAGTTCACCGCGCTTTATGATTATCTGTATTTGTTCTCCATCCTCTTGCTGCAATAAAATAGGATCAGATGGTCTTATCATCATTCGTTCAACAAGTTTTTTTCTTCTACGATAAATAGAATAGATTAATACGTTAATCAGAACAATCGCCGACAACAACCAATAGAGCCAGACGGAGGACTTTTTATTCATGGCATCAATAACCTGTTGTTGTTTCAGTTTTAACTCTGCATCACCTATCTCAACAGTCTTGTTCAGATGCTCAATAGAGTCTTTCAAAATCATAAATTGCTTGGCATAAAAAAGAGAATCTCCACTCCCCACATATCTTGCTAATTCTGATAAGCGACGCAAACAGTTAGCATGTATGTACAGATCATTGCTTTCAAGCCCTAACAAGCTATAATACCAAGCAGAATCATACTTACCAATCTGCATATATAATGAACTGTGAATTGAGTAATTACGATACTTGGTCAAACTATCTTCGGTTATATTCATCGATTTAGAATTCCATTCCATCGCCTTATCCAACATGCTCATCTCTCCGTAGATTACGGAAAGATTATTATAAATAGCAGCCAATTCTTCTTTATCATTGATTTCCTGATTCATCTCATAGGCTTTCAACATATAATATAATGTACTATCCAACTGAGCCTTAAATATGAAGCACTTACCTACTCCACGTAAAGATTTGGAAGCCAAAGTTTTGTCTTCTATTTGATTGGATATATCAAAAGCTTTCTTATGTAGCTCTATAGCCCGATCATAGTAACGATGAAGGCTAAGTAACTCCCCTAACTGATTATAGACCGTTGCCGTCAAGTGATATTCGTTAGATTTATCTAATAAGGATAAACTTTTACGATAATATATTACTGCCGAATCAGCTTTCCCCTCTTTCTCCAACAACTTACCGTGTTGATATAAAGAATTTGCTTGAGTCATTTCATCTGATGATAATTCACCATTTGAACAGGATATAAAGAAAACTAATACAAAAAGCAGGTATATTTTCATTATTCTAGTAGTTATTTAGCTTACAAAATTAAATTATATTTTCTAGGAATCAAAATATAACTCAAAATATAATAAAATAAACATTCTAGCATCTATTATTCAACATATACCAAGACTTATGTGCCAAAAGTATTTCCTTATATATTATGTTCGATTAAAGGAAAACCATTTCCGATAAATCCGATTCTTACTCTTATATTTTTTTACAAAATCCAATAGCGAAGCACACACGGTAATCCTATAGAAGTTAGGTTCACGAATAATAACAATAACAGGAAGATTGTAAACCAACAAATCTATGAAAACCATTTCAGCGGTAAAGTCATTACCTATCGGATACCAATATTCGGAGAAAAGATTCTGTGCTTCTTCATCCAGTTGGTAATAATGATCAACCCATTCATCATATCTGGTTATAATCTGGTCGATAGGAAATAAATGATTAACAAATTTCACATGACCGCAATTCCGTTTTTCCAGATTCTTCCTTGTCAGACATTCCTCACATACCGCACACAGTTCCATCCATGCATCTTTATGACGATGCAAATACTTGATGCACTTTACTGCCTTATTTTTATTATAAGAAATATCCATGTCTGCAATTTTTTTAATTAAACATCTGCCTCAGTTCCTCATGGCTGGTTTCTGAAATAAAAAAGCGTGGAACTGCGTGCTATTTCATCGACGAAGGTCCTAGGAAAACCCGATGTATAAAATAGACAGCAGACCCACGCATATATGCGCAGAACCCGCTATGCTACCTCCATACATCATTGAAAATTTCCTAGGTTCTCATCGACAGAGATAAAGCACAACGCTTTATAATATTTATTTTCTCAATTTCATTTGATACCAGACACTTCCGGTTTCATTCGCAAAGCTAAACAATATCCGACAAAATGAAAAGAGATTTATTAAATATCTAAATCACTGCACTTTTTTCTCAAAACAAAAAAGCACCTCTTTAGTTGAGTCATTCACAAAGATTTATTCAAAATATGCGATGGTTTGAATCGTTTAGGCACGGGAAACCTGTCGTTCGACCTTGGCTAAACGACAGGCTTCCCATGCCTAAACGCAAGGATTTGCTTGGGTAAACGAATGAATTGTCAGGATGATGAGGATTACTGTCAAGCAAAAAAAAGACGAAAGACTTGCCGTTTTACAGACAAGACTTTCGTCTTACTTTAAAAAATACAAATGAAAATGTGGCTTATTTAAGACGTGCGCTTAATTTCTCCAACATGTCCTTAGTCATCGTTTCCAAATTATACTGAGGTTTCCAGTCCCACTCATTACGGGCACAAGTGTCATCCAAGCTGTCAGGCCAACTGTCTGCAATGGATTGTTTCAACGGATCAACCTCATATCGCATCTTGAAATCCGGTTTATGCTTCTTTATTTCGGCATAAATTGTCTCGGGAGCAAAGCTCATCGAAGCGATATTAAAGGCATTACGATGTACTAATCTGCTTGGATCTGCCTCCATCAACGAAATAGCAGCATGCAACGCATCCGGCATATACATCATATCCATCAGTGTACCTTCTTTGATAGGACAGACGAATTCCTCTCCTTTTACTGCCGAATAATATATATCGACCGCATAATCCGTTGTTCCGCCTCCCGGAGGGGTTACATTTGAGATAATACCGGGAAAACGTACGGCACGGGTATCCACACCATATTTATTATAATAATAATCACTTACTAATTCCGTTGTCACCTTAGTAACGCCATACATGGTACGAGGACGCTGTATCGTATCCTGCGGAGTTTTCACATGAGGAGTATCCAACCCGAAAGAGCCGATAGAACTAGGGGTAAACACAGAACAGTTATAATGACGGGCAATCTCCAGGACATTGAACAAGCCATCAATTCCGATATGCCAAGCAAGCTGAGGCTTTGACTCGGCCACTACAGACAACAAAGCTGCGAGATTGTATATCGCATCGATGTGATACTTCTTTACAACATCCAAAATCATATCCGTACAAGTGATGTCTACCACCTCGGAAGGACCTGACTCCATTAAAACATCCGTCGGAGGAGCTGAGGGAATATACCCAGCAATAACATGTTCATTACCATAGCGTTTTCTCAACTCCATCGTCAATTCCGAACCAATCTGGCCCGTGGATCCGATAACCAAGATATTTTTCATAAAATTAATAATTAGGTTATGTTATACACTGACAAAGATAAATCCTTTTTTTATAATATTATTCAAAAACTTGTTTGTTTATTCAAATAAAATACAGAACTTTGGGAAAAAGAAAGTAGAGCGGTTATGCAAGTTTCATAATCACTTTTTTAATACCTTAATTATTAATTATATAACTTATGTACGGTAAAATCAAAGAACACCTCAGAGATACACTCTCTGAAATTAGGGAAGCCGGACTTTATAAAGAAGAACGACTCATCGAAAGCCCGCAACAGGCCGCCATCACAGTTAAAGGAAAAGAAGTGCTGAACTTTTGCGCCAACAATTATCTGGGATTGTCCAACCACCCGAGACTAATCAAGGCTGCGCAGGAAATGATGGATAAAAGAGGATACGGTATGTCGTCCGTACGCTTCATTTGTGGTACACAAGACATACACAAAGAATTGGAAGCGGCAATAGCCGATTACTTCAAGACTGAAGATACGATCCTTTACGCAGCTTGCTTCGATGCCAACGGCGGTGTATTTGAACCTCTTTTTACCGAAGAAGATGCGATTATCAGCGACTCGCTGAACCATGCTTCTATCATTGACGGTGTACGTCTTTGCAAAGCAAAACGTTATCGTTATGCAAATGCTGATATGGCTGAACTTGAAAAATGCTTGCAAGAAGCACAGGAACAGCGTTTTCGTATCATAGTTACAGACGGAGTGTTCTCTATGGACGGGAATGTGGCTCCGGTAGACAAGATTTGTGATTTAGCTGAGAAATACGATGCTTTGGTGATGGTAGATGAATCTCACTCTGCCGGAGTAGTAGGCGCTACCGGACACGGTGTCAGCGAATTATATAAAACATACGGACGAGTGGACATTTATACCGGAACATTGGGCAAAGCCTTTGGCGGTGCAATGGGTGGTTTTACCACAGGCCGCAAAGAAATTATCGACCTGCTTCGCCAGCGCAGCCGTCCTTATTTATTCTCCAACTCGGTAGCTCCGGCTGTAATCGGCGCCAGCCTGGAAGTATTCAGAATGCTGAAAGACAGCAATGCACTGCATGATAAACTGGTAGAGAATGTGAACTATTTCCGTGACAAGATGCTTGCCGCAGGATTCGACATCAAACCTACTCAAAGTGCTATTTGCGCCGTCATGTTATACGATGCAAAACTTTCTCAGATATATGCATCCCGTCTACTTGAAGAGGGTATCTACGTTACCGGTTTCTATTATCCTGTTGTTCCGAAAGGTCAGGCACGTATCCGTGTTCAGATTTCAGCCGGACACGAGAAAGAACATCTGGATAAATGTATCAATGCATTTATCAAAGTCGGAAAAGAGCTTGAAGTAATCAAATAATCGGTCAAAGGTATTTAAAGACGATTTCATCAAAAGAAGAACAGCAAAGAGATAAATAAATCCTTCTCTTTGCTGTCTTTTTATGGAATATCCATCCACTATCAGGCATCTATTATTAAATGCTCCAAATCCTTACCGGTCAAAGGGATGGAATCATTATCCACATTTATAATCGCATCCGACAACCGGGACTTCTTACGCTGAATATCCAATATTCTTTCTTCCAATGTACCGGTAGTGACAAAGCGATAAACAAAAACCGCCTGTTTCTGCCCGATACGGTGTGCCCTACTTATCGCTTGCTCTTCCGCAGCAGTATTCCACCACGGATCAAGTATGAAAACATAATCCGCTTCCGTCAGATTAATGCCAACCCCACCTGCTTTTAATGAGATTAGGAAGAACTGACACTCCTTATCGGTATTAAAAGTAGAAATCTGCCTTTCACGGTCTTTTGTCGTTCCTATCAGCATCGCATACTTCCATCCTCTTTCATCCATTTCTTCCGCTACCAGATCGAGGTATTTTACATAATCTGAAAACAACAAAACCTTATGTCCACTGCCTGCCAACGTTTCCAACATACGGAATACTTCCTGAACCTTACCCGACGAACCTTTATAATCAACATTCACCATACGGGGATGATTGGCAATCTGCCTCAAACGCCCTATTGCCTGAAGAGCGTTAAACGTCCGGTTATTGCCTGCCTGTTCCAAAGTCTGTTCCAATATTTGATTCCGGGCTTTGGAAAGCTCTTGCTCATAAACTTTCTTTTGCTCGGAAGACAATTCACAAAAAATAAGTTCATCCGTACGTTCCGGTAAATCCTGAAGCACCTCATCCTTCGTTCGCCGTAGGATATAAGGCTTAACCAAACGGTTTAAAATAGTCAGATGCAATTCATTGAATCCATTATCTATCGGACGAATAAAATATTTCTGAAACGAACTATGATTACCCAGCAATCCATGATTGATAACATTCATCAACGACCACAAATCACTGAGCGAGTTTTCTATCGGAGTACCGGAAAGAGCGACAAAATGTTCTGCATGTAATGACTGAACTGCCTGATAAAGCTGCGAATCACGATTCTTAAACATCTGAGCTTCATCAAATACCACTATACCAAAATGCTGCCGGGAAAAGAAATCAATATCATTCCGCATTGTCTGGTAAGTAGTCGTCACTACATCCCAACGCATCAACGCCGGTTGCATTCTTGAACGATGCATACCAATGTAACTCCCGACTGTCAGAGACGGTGCGAATTTCAGTAACTCATTCCGCCAGTTATGCTCTACGGATGCAGGGGCAATGATAAGACAAGTATAAAAAGGAGGCAAACCGGATTCTTCATTTGTCTCTGCATTACTCTCATCAAACAAATCCGGCTGTTTCGATGTTTCAATCCACAAAGTATCTTTCCTACGGCTCTCTTCTTTATATTTTAAAAGTAGGCTGATTGTCTGAATCGTCTTTCCCAACCCCATATCATCCGCAAGGCAAGACCCTAAGTGTTGCTTATAAAGTGCATAAAGCCAATGAAATCCCTTTAACTGATAGTCACGTAAAGTTGCCCGCAAAGTAGAAGGAGGCATTACTTCCGGTATAACTTCATTTATTTCAGCAGGGCATTTCCTGTCTTCATTATCCAACAAAGAAGATTGATTACGTTGCAGTATTATTTTCCCTTCACGATTCCGATGTCCGAAAAGAAGCAAACCGGAATATCGCGCAAACCATTCTTCCGGAATCATAAAGACCAAGCCATTCTTTAGTTTATAGTCCCGTATGCCCGACAATATGTTCTCCCATAAATCCTGCAAATAGAACTTATATCCATTATCCAGCATGATTTCCGCTTTCAACTGAAACCAGTCGGCAGACGACTCTTCACGTACATAAGACAGTTTATAGCCACCTATATAAAACCTACGGTCCAGCCTTTCCTGAGTAAACTCAAAATGATGCGCCTTCAGATATTCCAAATGAACATTCACCCATTCTACAGCTTCCGCCCACAGCATCTTCTCCTGCCATCCCCAATAACCGGCAGCAAACCAATGAAGTCCTAATTCCTCCAGACCATCGACAAACGTCTTTTCCCATTCAAAGTCTCGTGCCAACTTATAGAAGCGATATTGTCCGTCCTCCTCTTTAAGTTCTACGATAAAAGGTTTCCGAGTGGCAGACGAAACGACACGTTCGTTATACTTGAAGCTTAGTTCTAAAACCGGTTCCCCCATCAGGTTTTGTTCCAAAGACAGTATAACCTTCTTACTAATCTCCGGTTCAACCACATCAAACCCTTCGACCTCAATATCTTCATTACAAATGTTTTTCAGAATAAAAGTACGAAAATAGGCAGCCTCATTCTGACAGGGAATAATTACTTCTTCTTTCTGCAAAAAAGGCTTTAACCTCGTTCCGCTAAAATTGTCGATAAGATAGTATAAAACATTATCTATCAATATCAAGGCCGGTTGCTCGGTTATGACTTTCAACTCCGACTCCGAAGGTATTATGATTTCATCTCCCAATGATAATCGAAGTCTGTATCGTATATTTTCATCGCTACGAAAGAAACCAAGTAGCGGCTTTACCCGTTCCTGCCCCAAATGAATCCGGTTCTTCTTATGAGGATTATCCCAACGGCTCTCCCGTAAAAAAAGCAAGAGGTCAGCCTCCATGATAAGACGAATAATCCTTTCCACAATCTTGTCAATATAAGCACGAACAGACTTCAATATCTTCTCATCAACCTTATCGATAAAAAGTTGTTCTGTACGATATTTGTCCTTTCCAAAGACGGTATACAGTTCACTTACCTCATACCCTTTACATAGTTCAAATATCTGTTTCTCAACAGGTGACATCTGCCAATTATCCGTCTCGGTAAGGCGCCCCAAGTAAAGAAAGAACTCCCCCTGATCCACGGCACGAGCCGGATGTATAGTATAATTTCCCCACTTGGTGTCCTGAGAAAGAATAAAGACTAATTGTTCATCTGGTTCACTCATCTTTTGCCTGTTTTTGATACAAACCACAAAGATACGCTTTTGTTTTTCGTACTTCCTCCCTCTTTCAGGTATTTTTTCTATTCTTACAAGTGTTTTTTAATTTAAAAGCATTACATTTGCACCACTTTATATTAGGTATAAAATATAACTCAAAAATATGATAGCTAAAATTAAACAACTTCTCGCAGAAGTTGAAGCGATGAAGGCGAACAATGCCGAAGAACTTGAAGCTCTACGCATCAAGTACTTGAGTAAAAAAGGAGCAATAAATGATTTAATGGCAGACTTCCGTAATGTAGCTGCCGAACAAAAGAGAGAAGTGGGTATGATGCTGAATGAGCTGAAGACAAAAGCTCAGGAGCGTATCAATGCCTTGAAAGATGAATTTGACAGTAAAGATAATGGTAGCTGCGATCTTGATTTAACCCGTACAGCCTACCCTGTTAAATTGGGCACACGCCATCCTTTATCTATCGTTAAAAACGAAATCATCGATATTTTCGGACGTTTAGGTTTCTCTATTGCAGAGGGGCCTGAAATTGAAGACGACTGGCACGTATTCTCCGCACTGAACTTTGCAGAAGACCATCCGGCACGTGATATGCAAGATACTTTCTTTATCGAAGCTCATCCGGATATCGTGCTCCGTACACACACATCGAGTGTGCAAAGCCGCGTCATGGAAGTGTCACAACCTCCCATCCGCATCATTTGCCCGGGACGTGTTTATCGTAATGAAGCTATCAGCTATCGTGCACACGCATTCTTTCATCAGGTAGAAGCCTTATATGTAGATAAGAACGTTTCATTTACAGACTTGAAACAAGTGCTGTTGTTATTTGCAAAGGAGATGTTCGGTGCAGATACAAAGATTCGTTTACGCCCGTCTTATTTCCCATTCACAGAACCAAGTGCAGAAATGGATATCAGTTGCAATATATGCGGCGGAAAAGGTTGTCCGTTCTGTAAAGGCACAGGTTGGGTAGAGATATTAGGATGCGGCATGGTAGATCCCAACGTATTGGAAAGCAACGGCATAGACAGCAAAACGTATACCGGTTATGCTCTCGGCATGGGTGTGGAACGTATTACAAACCTCAAATACCGTGTAAACGATTTACGTCTTTTCTCTGAAAACGACATACGCTTCCTAAAAGAATTTGAAGCGGCATACTAAGTCAATGAAGAGTTAATAATGAAGAATTAATAATGACGATCAATCTTTCATTATTAATTCTTCATTATTTATCTCTCAATTATTAAATCTTATGGCTAAAGATAGACTTGTCACACCCAGTTATTGTTATATTCTTGCAGCCAACTTCCTGTTATATTTTGGCTTTTATCTATTAATGCCCATTTTGCCGTTTTATTTAACGGAAGTTTTCCACACAGGCAATGCTACAGTCGGTATTATTCTTTCTTGCTACACGATTGCCGCCTTATGCATTCGTCCTTTTTCCGGTTATTTATTAGATACCTTTTCCCGAAAGCCGCTATACTTGTTTGCCTTTTTTGTTTTTACCAGTGTATTTGCAGGCTATCTGATAGCAGGAACACTAACTTTGTTCACTATCATGAGGATTATACACGGCTTTTCTTTCGGAACTGTTACCGTGGCGGGAAATACGGTGGTGATAGATATTATGCCATCCTCCCGGAGAGGAGAAGGAATCGGCTATTACGGATTGACAAACAACACCGCCATGTCTATCGGCCCGATGGTCGGACTATTTCTGCATAATGCTTACTCATTCGAAGTTATCTTTATCTGTGCCTTATGCTCTTGCATACTGGGATTTATCATGGCAACTTTAGTAAAGACACCGGCAAGACCTCCTGTCAAACGCGAGCCGATATCCCTCGACCGATTCATCCTTATCAAGGGATTGCCTGCCGGTATAGATTTATTGTTGCTTTCCATCCCCTATGGAATGACCAGTAACTATATAGCAATGTATGCCAAACAAATAGGAATCACAGCCGAAACCGGATTCTTTTTCACTTTCATGGCAACAGGAATGGCCGTATCCCGGTTGTTTTCCGGAAGGCTGGTGGATAAAGGTAAAATAACACAGGTTATTTCCATCGGAATGTACTTGGTATGTATTTGCTTTTTCATCCTTTCCGCATGTACCTATCTGATGGAATGGAATGACACAATCAGCACAAATGTATTCTTCGGAATCGCATTATTTCTGGGTATAGGTTTCGGAACAATGTTTCCGGCTTTCAATACCTTATTCGTGAATCTTGCACCGAATAGCCAACGAGGCACTGCAACATCTACTTACCTGACCTCATGGGATGTAGGTATAGGAGCAGGAATGTTACTCGGCGGATATATCTCCCAGATCAGTACATTCAATAAAGCCTATTTTTTCGGCGCATGTCTCACGGTCATATCAGCACTCTATTTTAATCTAAAGGTCGCACCACATTTTCATAAAAACAAATTGAGATGAGAAAACAAGAATTATACCATAAAATAATCGCTTACTTCGAAGAAGCAATGCCGGTAGCGGAAACGGAACTCCATTACAAAGATCCTTTTCAACTGTTGATAGCTGTCATATTATCCGCCCAATGTACTGATAAACGGATCAATATGATAACTCCTGCCCTTTTTCAGGACTATCCCACTCCGGAAGCGATGGCAAATACAACTCCTGAAGTTATTTATGAATACATCCGCAGTGTATCATACCCTAACAACAAAGCCAAACATTTGGTAGGAATGGCAAAGATGCTGATAAAAGATTTCAATGGAGAAGTACCCAGCACTCTTGAAGAGCTCGTTAAACTTCCCGGGGTAGGAAGAAAAACAGCTAATGTCATTCAGTCTGTCGTATTCAATAAAGCAGCGATGGCAGTAGATACGCATGTGTTCCGGGTAAGTCATAGAATTGGGTTAGTTCCCGAAAGTTGTACCACTCCGTTCGCCACAGAAAAAGAGTTAACCAAATATATTCCTGATGAAATCGTACCCAAAGCTCACCATTGGTTAATACTTCACGGACGCTATACGTGTATCGCCCGAAATCCGAAATGCGATAAATGTGGTTTAAAGGAATGGTGTAAACACTACCGTTCACTTACAAGAAAATAATTTTATAGTGACAATACCTCATCGCACTCTTCCGCCAAAGCGGCATGGTGTGTGATGAATATAACAGTTTTACCCTGGCAGCAAGTTTTCAGGTTATAAATCAAACGTCTCTCCGTTTCCCGATCAAGAGCAGAGGTAGCCTCATCAAATAACAGGATATTTCCTTTACGAAGCAATGCCCGGGCAATAGCGATACGCTGAGCTTGTCCTTCGGATACACCGCCCCCTTGCTCCGTGAGCACGGTATTTATTCCATCCGGTAGCTCTAAAACAAAATCAGCGACAGCCATACGAAGCGCATCTTCCATTTCACGATTCGTAGCATCCGGATTCCCCATCAAAAGATTATCCCGGATTGTACCGCTAAAAAGAGTATTTCCCTGTGGTACATAAACAAAATTAGGACGGGTTCCGGGTGATACCTCCACATCTCCCTGAGGACCCGTCAAGACAATCGTTCCTTCTGTTGGTGAGACCAATGCTAAAATCAAACGAATAAGTGTGGTCTTTCCGGCTCCCGTCTCACCCAACACAGCCGTAGAAGTCCCGGCACGAAATTCCGCATTCCAATGATTAATAACAGACTCACCATTTTCCATATAAGCAAAAGAAACGTTTCTAAAACTTAATCCGGTAACCTCCTCTATAAAAATAGAATTATCATCATCTTCTGTCGATAAAGACTCTAATTCCATCAAACGCTCTGCCGCCGTATAGGCCGTTATGAATGATGGTAAGAAAGAAGTCAAATCAAAAGCCGGGCGTTGTACACGTCCCACTAATTGCAAGAAAGCCGTCATTGTACCAAAAGAAATATCCCCCCTGCTCAAACGCATTGCTCCCCAGAGAAACACCAACAAATATCCGCTATTGAAACCTACGGACATCATCATACGTGAAAAAAGAGAAAGGCGTGTACGTCCCTGTACCTGTTTACGGAGCCCTCCTTGCAACTCGCCAAGTACTGCCAGACGGTTTCTTGTCCGTTCCATTGTTTTCACAATCACATGATGCTGGATACTCTCTTGCATGACCGACTGTATCTTACTATCACTGACGCGAATATTACGATTATATTCACGCATCCGACGTACATACAACTTACTGATAAGTAAAAAGACCGGAATAATAAGAATGAGCAACCATGCTAATGAAGCATCCAACTTACATAAATAAGCAAAAGACGCGAGAAACTGGATGACAGTAACAAAAAGATCCGGAATAGTGGCCGTAAGCAAACGCACCACCTCGTCTACGTCACGGTTTACCCGGTTAAGCACATCTCCCGTGTGATAACGTTCCAACTCTTTCCAACGGCTACGTAATAAATGATTAAACAAACGGCTACGCAGACGGTTTCCTACATCCACAGGCATACATCCGCTCAGCCACATATCCAATGCTGCAAATGACAGCTGCCCCAACAAAATAATAATCGTGATAGATGCAGCTACCCAAATATTTCCGGCAACCGCTCCCGTAGCAATATCAATCACCTGTTTTGAAGCCCATACGAACCCCAAACTACATGCCACTTCAAAGGCACCGGTCAGACAACTAACGGCAATACGCCACCTTTGCCCATAGGTAATCGAATAAAGCCAACGGGCAATATCACGAAGATTCTTAAACCGTATGTCTTTAAGTCTTTTCATCAGTCTAACCCGTGAAGTTTCTTATATACCAAATTCAACGCTCTGAAATAAGGATACCAACGTGCTTCCTCTCGGCAAAAAACTTTCATTTTCTTGCATCGCGCATGGATATGTTTATAGTTATACCACACTTTGCCCCATTTCCCCTGAGGCATTTTTTTATCTTCTTCACGCATCTTGCCAAAATTACCGCCTTCCAGAATATCATGCAAAAGAAATTCTCCCGCTTCCGCCACATTGTCCAATGGAAACGGTATGCACTCGGCAGGCAATCCCAAATAATGAACCGCCACGTATCCGAAAGTCCTGAAAGCATCTTCCATTTTCAATAACCGGACTTCTCCGATTAAACATTCCCGATCTATCTGCCGATGATATGTCTTTAAGATAAGTGTCCAATCACAAACCTGCCTCAACCCGATACCCTCCGGAATAAAATGAAGTAAAGCATGAATTAAAAGATAAATGGCATCAAATCCGGGGGCAGGAAGAAAAACCTCCGTATCACGAACATGAAAAGTTTTCGTCTTTGCACTCAACCATTCTTTCGCCCATCGTTGCAAAATCCGGTTTTGTCTCGGATTATAAAAACAGACAGCGTAGTGATGATTTTCTACCGGAGCACCATTATATGAATAACTAACATGCTTTTCACCTTCATCACCCAGTTTTATTCCTTGTGAAGCGATTAACTCCTTTGCCCGTTCATAATCATCCCCCAGATATAAATCTATATCCCCGCATTGGCGATGTTCCGGACGAGGATACAAGCTGGCTACACCTTGTCCTTTTAATAGAATAGGGAATATACTATGACCACGATAAAACTCTACAATATTTGCCAACTCCCTGTCCAATAATTTATTAGACTGCTCAACCCTGACCACCATCGAAAACCATTTCATAACATTGGCTTTGGAAGGACGCAAAGCCGGAGGCAACGTCTCCATTCCATCAAAAACCAATGCGGTAACAGTCTGTTCCATCGACATACTGATAATAGCATCCCAATCCGTTTCACCATCGGCAAAAAGAGAACTCTCTACGGCTTTTCCCCATAGACCGGATCTAAGCAAAGCAAAAAAACGCTGAATAGTATCCATCCTATTCAGATACAATTCCTGCTTCCAACCAAGAATCTACTAAATCTTTTGCATCCTGACGCGCAGTATCTTCATCCACTTCATAATGTTCCATCAACAAAGAAGCCAACAATTCCACCGAAAACTCCCGGCTTTCCACCTGTTGCCATAACCATGCCGCCGAATCATTCAAATTAATGATTTTACTGAAATTGATATTCTCCAAACCTTGCGCCACGATTACATTCGTATCACATATATTACGTAATTTGAATCCTTCTTTAATTTTCATAACCGTTATTTTATATGTTCATTATACAAAAAAAATTACAGCCTTCTCCAAACAGCCAATATCCATCTCCTTACCGGACGCAGAGTCATCCAAACAGCAGAATACACACCCCACCAAAATCCTTGACAGGACACCTGTTTCCCGTTACGCACGGCACCGGTTACCAAACCGATAACATCCTCCGGAACAGTCTGTTCCATGCCTCTCCAATTTCCATCACCCATCATCGTTATCACGTCATTTTCCATCTTTATAATACGATGTAAAATGAATCGTCGATCTCTATCACGAGCCAAGATAACAGCTCCTACTTTAAGATCTTTCCGTGTAAACGGAGATAAAATGACATCATCCCTCCTATCCACGAAAAACGGATTCATACTGTTACCACGTACCTTAATCGTCACATGATGTCCTCCTGCTATCAACTCACCCACCTGTGTGAGCAATGATTCGTTAGGAACAGAAACACATCGTAAGTCGCTCATCCGCAAACCGTATTAAAAGACAACAACACAGCATCTTCATCCGGCAAACAATCGAGCTGAAAGACGGGAACGATCATAGATATTTCCGATATCGTATCACAGATACCATCATAAATACGTTCATCCCATTTCATCACGGAGCAAGAGGACAAAACCGTAGCAAATCCGCGCACGGGCTTCACTTTCTCTATCCTATTTTCTTTAGCTTGCTTTAACTTGACAAAAGCTCCGACCGGGACACTTAAATTACGATAACAGAGAGTTTTACCACTCCAAGGAGATCCGTAGACCGTGGGCACACCATTTACAATACGCACAATCGGATTATCGTCGTTCAACAAATCACTTCCTTCTATATATTTGAGCCACAAGCTGCTATGCGTACTTTTTCCGGTTCCGCTTTTACCTAAGAATAAAAATCCTTTTCCAGAGTTACGAATAACAGAAGCATGTATCATCAAAGTCTTACAGGATGCGGAAGCAAAAGCAAATGTCATCATCAGGAAATTATTTAAAACAAAAACATCCTGATCTTCCCCTTTCATGGACGCGGTAACTTTCGTAAAGTCCTTTTCCGCACGCATTATATAAGAGAAAGACGAACCACCGGGAAAGAGTTCAAAAGAATATCCCTTGTCATCCCGGTAAATCACACACTCCGATCCATCCCATTCAAAACGATTTATTTCTTCTCCATACGTTTGCTGTTCCCTGGATATGGTAAGTTCAAATAATGGTGCTTCTGTCTCCTCCTCTGTCACAAAGGGCTGATAAGAAGTCAGGCATTCAAAGACCGCATCCGGTTTTTCCGCATGAACAAGAAAGATATGTTCCGCAACTTTATAAGATATGTGTCCCATCTGTATTCTATTTCTAATTTGTAAAGTAGAGGTAGCAAAGATACCTGATTGACTTAAATAATGCAACAAATATACGATATAATGCTTACATTATTTAACTTACAGTCCGAAAATATCAGATTAAACACAAAGTGGAAAAGAAATATTTAATAACTTTGCAAGCGTATTTCAAAAGCGTTCAATATACTTTTAAACAAAAATAGAGATTATGCAAACAATTGACAAATTCAACTTTGCCGGTAAAAAGGCATTCGTTCGCGTGGACTTTAATGTTCCATTGGATGAGAACTTCAACATTACAGACGACACTCGTATCCGTGCAGCTCTTCCTACTTTGAAGAAAATTCTCGCTGACGGCGGTATGCTTATCATCGCTTCCCACATGGGACGTCCTAAAAAGAATCCGGATCCAAAATATTCTTTGAAACATATCTTGGCACACGTTTCCGAGAAGTTAGGTGTGGATGTTAAATTTGCTGACGATTGCATGAAAGCCGATGCACAAGTTGCTGCATTGAAACCGGGTGAAGCTCTTTTATTGGAAAACCTTCGTTTCTATGCAGAAGAAGAAGGTAAGCCAAGAGGTCTTGCCGAAGATGCGACAGATGAAGAAAAAGCAGCAGCAAAGAAAGCCGTAAAAGAAAGCCAGAAAGAATTTACAAAGAAATTAGCTTCTTATGCGGATTGCTACGTAAATGATGCTTTCGGAACAGCTCACCGCGCACACGCTTCTACAGCACTTATCGCTAAATACTTCGATGCCGACAACAAGATGTTCGGTTATCTGATGGAAAAAGAGGTGAAAGCTGTTGATAAAGTATTGAATGATATCAAACGTCCTTTCACTGCTATCATGGGTGGTTCTAAAGTTTCTTCAAAAATTGAAATCATTGAAAACCTGCTCAACAAAGTAGACAACCTGATTATTGCCGGTGGTATGACCTATACTTTCACCAAAGCAATGGGTGGAAAGATCGGTATCTCTATCTGCGAGGATGACAAACTTGATTTGGCACTCGACTTGATGAAAAAGGCTAAAGAAAAAGGTGTAAACCTAGTATTGGCTGTAGATGCAAAAGCTGCCGACAGTTTCTCAAACGATGCCAACACTCAAATCGTTCCTGTTAACGAAATTCCTGACGGATGGGAAGGTCTTGACATCGGTCCTAAAAGTATGGAAATCTTTGCAGACGTCATTAAAAACTCTAAGACTATCCTTTGGAACGGTCCAACAGGTGTATTCGAGTTTGACAACTTCACTGACGGTTCTCGTGCAGTAGGTAACGCAATTGTTGAAGCTACTAAAAACGGTGCATTCTCACTTGTTGGCGGTGGTGACTCTGTTGCTTGTGTTAACAAATTCGGCATCGCAGACAAAGTATCTTACGTATCTACAGGTGGTGGTGCTCTTCTTGAAGCTATCGAAGGGAAACTTCTTCCGGGTATTGCAGCTATTCAGGAATAAGATTTATACCAATATATATTTAAAGGGGCTATTTAAACATAGCTCCTTTTTTATTTGTTCAGGATATAGTCCTTCTCACCAGTAAAAATTTGCTTTTTGTACATATTTTAAATTATCTGAATATTACCTTCACCTCTTCACTTTTGAGAATAAATAACTATTGGATAGATAATTAAAGTGAAGGCACTTTTTTAAATTGAGAGCTAAGAGTTGAGAATTGAGAGTGGAAAATTAAAAACAGGACGGTACAGTCCAACTTTGGAGGTGCACTTCAAAAATGAACTGCACCCCAAAAGTTGGACAAAAAAGAGTATTACACATGAAATTAAGTTA